>Ga0075475_10000254_pt1 | contig 23512 bp, 29 predicted proteins | sample DEB08_DNA_10_FD_76342 | JGI IMG/M metagenome (GOLD analysis project Ga0075475, IMG submission 76342) | Aqueous microbial communities from the Delaware River and Bay under freshwater to marine salinity gradient to study organic matter... | ecosystem: Environmental > Aquatic > Marine > Coastal ... | reverse complement strand
CCTTGTTGATACTGACCCCAATGGTCCTGCATTCAAGTTGGAACCTATAGCCAGTGCCACGTTCACAGAGCTTGTCGGTAGACCATCCTCTTATTTGGCAGTCCTGGCATCCATGGACTTGCCATTGGTTGAAGGCTATCTTGATGAGCATCCAGATTGGGAAAAGGTGGAAGGTTCACCTATGACCTACAGGCATACCACCCTTGAGGTGATACTCTTCCAAGATGCCTATGAAGCCAGAAACAACAGATGGGCCATGAAGGCATCAGACACAGACCTTTCCGCATTTTCCTATTTTTCCCAAGTCACAAACCTGGAGATGTGTGTGACTTCAATGATCACTTCTGAACACTAACCACACATGAGCATACTCAAAAAAGCTAAAGAGGCGTGCGATCGCCTCAATGGAACCAATTCTGCCAAAGAGAAAAAAGTCATCCTTGCTGACGTTCTCACAGATGTCGATGTGAAACGATTTTTCCAATATGTGTTTGATAAAGTCACATACAAATTCAATATAAAGTCTGCTTCTCTAGAGAAACGTGAAGATTTGGCCAATACCATGGATGCCATGGGTGATACCATATTGGATGTTTTCAGGAAGTTACATGGTGGACTCACTGGTCATGCTGCTGTGTCGTATGTCAATGGCTTCATTGAACTCAATCAGGAATATGCGGATTTCATCAAAAAAGCCATAGACCGCGACCTGGACATTGGTGTTGCCAAATCCACGCTAAACAAAGTCCATCCTGGTCTCATTTTTGACTTTGCTGTGGCTCTTGGGAAGCCGTATGACCCAGGGAGAGTGGAAGATGAATCCGAGTGGTTGCTTTCGCGCAAGTATGATGGACTCAGAGTGGTCATAATCATCGATCTTTCCAAAGACGCAGGTGAAATGGTGGAATTCCGAACCAGAGAAGGGCTGGTGATAGAAACCATGGACAACTTTAAGTTGCCCATTGAGAAGACATTGACCTCATTGTACACGCACTATGGCCTTTCCCTGACGACCAACCTACCAAAGTTTGCAGATTATGAAAGTTCTGGGGGTGTTGTTATAGACTGTGAGGGGTGTTTCTACGATCAGGACACCGATCTCGAAGATTTCCGCACCATGCAAAAACTCTGGAGAAAAAAGGACTACCAGATACCATACGGGAAGATGAGGTTTAAGATGTTCGACATTCTTCCGTTATCTCATTTCAAGAAAAAGGAATATGGGATGAACCTTTCGGACAGATATGAATTTCTCGAAATCTTCAAATCAAATCAAGATTGCCCAGATTGGATGGATGTTGTGAGGCAGCTGCCGTACACAAGGGAAAACTTCCTTTCGATACAGGCAGATATGAGGAAGAGTGGTTGGGAAGGATTCATGCTCCGGAAAGATGCCGAATATAAAGGTAAAAGAACACATGACATTCTCAAGTTCAAAGATTTCCTGGATGCTGAATTCAAGGTGATAAAGGTTATTGAAGGTGAGAAAGGAATTCTCAACCAAGCCACAGGGTTAAAAGAGGTTACCAATGTGCTTGCGTCTGTTGTCATCGAATTCAAGGGGAACGTGGTGAATGTGGGTTCAGGGTTCACAGACAATGAGCGCGTTAGGTTCAGAAATGATCCTGATTTGATCCTTGGAAAGAACATAACTGTCCAATACAAACAGGAAAGCCAGGATGAGGATGGTAACCCATCTCTCCAGTTTCCAGTTTTTAAAGCCATCAGGTCATGACGGAGGCCATAGCTTTACTTGAGGAAGCCATAGCAGCCATGGAGGCCATACTTCCCCACCGCAATAACAAAAAGCTGGTTTTTGATAGAACATTTTCCTTGTCTCACCTTCAAGGCACTGGTGACCACACCTATTTTGTGAAATTCGGTGCGTCCGGTGCTATTTTACTACACACTGTGTATCGCGATGCTTTACAAGATGTATCTCTGATGACCAAGGAAGTTATGAGGAGGCTTGATGAAGAGTATCACACCTATCACGAAGAGAATGCAAGGAAGACGTATCCCCTGGCCTTCCTCGGTGTGGGTGATATAGAGGCTTTTGTTGATTACCTTGGTAGCTGGACTGATTTGGAACCATCTCAGCAACACACACTTAAAATGCTTTCAGAGTCTTTACCCAAGAACAAGGGCACTTTATTGTCCTATCTTGTGTATCTTAGAGACATAAAAGAAACACTTTTGTAACATGACAGAATTACTTAACATTGAACAGATCGATGTGGCATACTCTGGGTTTTGGAAAAATGCCCATTTTATGAAAGACTTACCATGTGAAATCATTGCTGCCAACGCAGCGAAAGATGATGAACCAGAAGATCGCACCATTGGTGATGTTCGTCTCATGGATTTTATGACATTGGATAGCGTACAGGCAGATGTCTGCAAGCCTACCAATATTCCGGAAGCCACCTGTGAAGCAATCTGTAACGATTTGCTACATATGATGGGTTTCAAAATGGTAAAACCTGAGCTGGAACCCAATGTTACAGCTGAGTTTGTGGAAGGATCAAGCCATCACCTCAAACTCACAGACAATTTTGACCCAGATAACGAAGTGCTGAACATTTGGATTTGGATGGCTAATGATGATTCCTCTTTCACTGTATCGGTTACCACCCAGGAGCATGAAGATTCTGCGGTGGTTGAAAAACAGCTTCCCCAATGGGAGGTTTGTGAAGTGATGCTGAAAAACGGTGTCTACATCTTTTAGAAGATGACCACTTCATTTACTATTGTCCACGGTTCGGATGGTGATCGCTTCACTATTTCGATGTGATCATTCCTATCTGTGGACAATACCAGTGGTGAGTTGGTTCCCACAAAGTTCTGATTGGTGGCGGACGAGAATGCTGTTTTTGTTATGGCCAGAGTCGCGGTGGTCGCAGCGTATCCCATCACCTTTCTTTTCATGGTGGTGAGTGATCTCTTCACATCCACTATCGATTCCAGCACTGAATTCTCAGTTATATTCACGTAAACGATCCCTGTAGGAAACAGGTCTATTGCCCCAGCAGTGGACAGCGTGAACTGGTCGCTGGCATGGTCTATGTATTCCGCTATGTTCGAACGCACACCATCGAATACAAGCCCCGATTTTGATTCCCCAGACTTGTTTATTTGTAGAGGCCAGTACAATGCTTTTCCTGTATCATTTTGTAGGATTGTCCAGCTTGTTGATCCTGCTTCGTACAACAGATAGATTTTGGTGTCCGATACAAAGTATCTCTTGTTGTGCCCAGGTGCTTTAACCACTTGTGGTCCCAGGTTTGATATGCCGTTTGCAGTTGTGTCGAATGACACCTGTATGGGCAGATCGTTGTTTATCGGATTTACGCCAAGATCGATCTCTATGATGTCCCCCTGGGAAAAAGCGGAGTATCCAGTGGCGTTCACCAACACGGTTTGCTCGGTGGCAGTTGCAGTAACTGAATGAACTCCCCAAATATGCTTTGCACCTCTTTGTGCTCCTCTCATATTACTAACAGCACTGTTTGACCATCCATCCAGCACTAGATTGCTGGAAAGCGATATGTCTACGTTGCCCGATCTGAGAAGATTGATGTTGTCGCAGTTCGATACCCTTCCCTCTAGCCACACGAATGCTGTAAGACCTGTTGTCTCTGTAACATTAACATTGGCACATCCAGAAAATCCGCAGTTGACTGCATTCGATAGAAATGATGATGTCAATGCATCCACCACCACATTCTGGCAGTTGAACATGTGCACATTGGACATCAGAGTGTTGTTAACTCCAGATAGTATGTTTATGGAGTTCGCTATTTCGTTGTCTGTGCTGGAATTCACAAAGCTTTGTCCACTTCCGGAGGTTGGTCCTCTAAAATAGCTGGTATCCACGTTTTTGTATATGGACTTCTGTTGGTTTATGAATGTGTTCAATGAGCAATTCTCCAATACGAGTTCGTTCCCATCAACTGGAGTTTGACCAGAAGAATCGTCCTGATGAAAGGAATTCATGAAAGACCTCCCTCTTATGGTTATGTTCCTGCACTTCTCGAATGTGTTGTTGGCATCCTCCAAGTTGTTATTGGTGTATGTAGTATCATTGGTGTCCCAGGAGGTGACAATATTACTTATGTCGCGGCATGTGCCACCATCGGAAGCATCATCGAACATAAAGATGAGAGTTCCGGCTGCGAAATTGGAATCTGTTGGATTCGCTATGACCTGTTGTGAACTAATGGGATCTGTGCCACGTTTAAACTTCACCTGTCTCCAGTCACAGTTAGATTCTAACCCTTTGATTGGGTCTTTGCGGTAGAGTATCTTGCCTTTTGTGTGATTTGCTTCATCAAAGTTGTAAAGTATCACATCATCTGGGTAATCAACAGATGTGGCTCTAAGGGAAAGTTTGTTTGATGCGATTGCCTCCACTGTAAGCTTTTCCGTAACACCGGAATCGACGTATGCACCAGAATTGATGTATGAAGTTTCGAAATCTGAGATGGTGTACCTTTTTCCGGTGACCAATTGTGACCCCGATATCATGGCGGCCATGGCGGCATGCGTCACTTCCTCGGAATTTGCTGCATCAACGGAAGAAATAATCTGGAATTGGGTTCCATCATAGATGACTTGGTATATACCGCCTGCTTTCAAATTGTTCGCCCCTATGTCAGCGCCATCCTGCCTTTTCAAGTCGAATATGCCACCCACTCCATCAAACTGGAGCCTAACATAATCGTAAGTGTTTGCTTCGTCGAATTGCAAATAAACAGAATATGCTGTACTTGGCGTTTCTGTGGATGATTGAGCGAAAGAATAGGTGCTGTGGCTGGGTGGACCAGCAAAGTGAACCTCCGTATGAGAAGTTATCATTTCTATACCTTCTGGAGACAAAACGTCATCCAGGGACACAATTGAACCGTTAGATTTTTTTATCTTGATTTTCCCATCGCCGTCCGACAAGAAAACTGTTGCCTTTCCTGATGCGGGGGTTAAGATGGAACCTTCCGCTTTCTCTTGAAATGTTATTACACTCATTGTGCTTTATTATTATAAGACCACCAATTGGCCACCATTTGTTAAATCTACAGTACCATCAACTATCATTTCCCCATAGACGATGTATTGATAGTATTCGTTCACTACTAGCGTGTCCCCAGTATCTACCTTTTTTCTTATGCCAGCCTCTATTTCTGTGACTGTGTATCCAGAACCAGATGTTCTCTTGAGCAGGTAATTCTTGCCTGTAGTTGGACTACCTGCATCCACCACGTCACCCAGATCATCGATAACTTGTTGCTTTAGTGTTATGGTGCCAGCATTTGAATGCACGAACCCAGTACCACCAAGCCCCAAAACAGACCAAGCAGAACCTGATCGAACCAGCATTCCGGAACCTGAACCCGAAGCAGAAACATCTGACATGTCGTTGAGGACAAGCTTCCCAGCCTCAAATCTTGAATTGGGGTTGTCCCATATCAATAGGTCTCTGTCTGTTATGCCGCCTTGGTAATCCTCTACATCATCCAGATCATGGACCTCAGTGGGCACTGTTGGTAGGTTTATGGTGGGCGCACCAGGAACCCACTTGGTACCATCCCATTTCAGGAACTCACCCACGGCAGCTGGTGAGGTGGCGGTATCTACATCGCTATGAAGGGTTATGGAACCCAGGCTGTTGCTTTGTTGGGATATTTGGCTATAATCCACCACTGTATCAAGTATGTCCCACACTGACTGCATGGTCGCCTTGAGATGCTTAAAATTGTCGTTGATGGTAACCCTGGAGCTGTCCACCTGATCGCTGGAGGATATCAGCTTTATTAAAGAGGCATCTATTTTGGTTATTGTTATAGCCATTTTTTGTTATTTATTAACTTTAGTTTTGAAACCTCAGCGTTGAAAGCTATATAAAATGAACGCTCATTAATAACCACCTAAAATGAAACAGATAACACTTTTGCTTTTATTGGTACTTAGTCTCCCACAGGCTTTTTCTCAGTCCAATGGTTCTGCAGTTGTTAGTGTTGAGCAAACGCTCCATGACAACAAAAACACTTTCATCTATTTTTGTCCCAAGAAGTACATCTTCACGAATGATGGCCAATTCGCCCCTAATCTGTCTTTACTTGAGACATATATCCATAGAGTGGATACCATCAACGACAAGATGCTATTTGTTGTGTTCCCCAAAGATATGGCAGATAGCTTTTGTGGGGAAAATGCGTTTCTTAACATGCTCATGGTTTTGTCTGAGATACAAGCTTCTAGTCTCTCCACTTACCGATCTGCCCTCAGCAAGAATTCTGATAATAGCTTGGTTATAAAGTTTAAAACCAACGCCAATGAAGTGATGTACAGTGATAACCCCACCAGGATCATCTATTCGATGGGGTTCTTCAATTACGATTTCAAAACCAACACCGTAAAGGTGAATTCTATAAACAACATAATCCATTACGATACACAAGATGATAGATTTCGAACTCAATGGGCAAACCTTAAAGATAAGTTCCTTTGATGAAAAGGGAGACATCAAGTTCACGGATATCCATTTACCAGCCAATGAACTCTATACCTGGAAAAAGGTTGATGAAGGAACCAATACCAAATACAGGACCGTCTGGGATGAGCCTATACAAAAGCGTTCCTCAAGGTATCTGACGAATTATCGCATAAACGATATACTCCATAGGCTACCACAAGAGAAGAAGGACATCATCTTTGACAACAACAAACCGAAGCTGTTTTCGGTGGATATTGAGGTTGAAGTTGGTGAGGGATTCTCTTCTGCAGAAACTGCTGAGCGCTCAATTCTCACCATTGCTTTCTCTTATGAAAACATGGCCTGGGCAGTTGGTATCAAGCCTTTATCGGAAGCCCAAAAGGCGTCCATAAAGAAGCGTCTTGATGAACACTTCCAAACATTCGGTATTGAGTTCAAATTTGGATACACCTATTATCAATCCGAGTCCTTGATGCTGAGAGATTTCTTTGAGAGATTCATTCCCAAGATGCCTGCCATCACCGGATGGTATTTTCTGAATTTCGACTGGACCTATATGGTGAACAGATGTCGCTTGCTTGGTATTGATCCCACTGTTAGCTCTCCCACTCGGAAGATGGACAAAACCATTTCCAAGAACAAGCACAACAAGGATAATAAGGAAATCGAACTCCCCATGCATAGACTTGTGTTTGACTACAAGGAGGTTTGGGAAAAATGGGATCGCACTATTAAAGTGAAAGAATCCAGTTCATTGGATGTGGTATCTGAGACTGTGTTGAAGGGTGTCAATAAGGTGAAGTTCTCCGGAAACTTCCAGCAGCTATACGAGCAGGATTTCGAGACCTATGTTTTTTACAACTGTGTGGACTCCATTCTTGTGACCCTGATCCATAAAAAGCTTAAGACATTTGATACTCATTTGATGCTTGCAAAGGAAGGCATGGTTCGTGTGAAAGATGCATTCTCTCCTTCTAAGATGATTGAGTGTATCCTGGCTGAGGACTACATGCGGAAAGGTCAAATGTTCATTAAGGACAAAGAAAGGGTTCATCAGAATTATGAGATGGGCACATACACTGGTGGTTATGTAAAGGAACCCAATAAAGGCATATACGACAACGTTGCCATCTTTGACTATTCTTCCCTGTTCCCATCCATCATTAGGCAATACAACATCTCTCCAGATGTCTTCCTGGGCCAGAAGGTGAGCGAAACGCACTTCGAAGATGATGAAGGGAACGTACACCCCATCACAGACAAGATGATAACGACAAGCTCAGGAGGGGTGTTCGACAAGACCAAGGATGGAATCCTGAGAACCAAAATTGAGGATTTGTATGAAAAACGTCTTTCTCAGAAATATAAAGAGAAGCAGCTTGCTCTCGAAATTGATTGGCTCAAAAAACAAGCAGAAAATGCCTAAAATCATAATCACAAGAAAAGTAGAAGACCAGGAGGAAGTTGATATTGAGTTTCCTCTTTATCGTTGGATACAGGATGACTTTGATGAATTATCTAATTGCGAGATAAAAGAAATCCTCATGTTAACTGAGGATTTTGTTATCACTGTCACTATGAAATCTCATGTCATTGAAGATTCTATTGAATACGATATAGAGCATGAGGAAATCAACAACGTTGTTCCCTCCTATCTGTGTTACCTTGACAAGCCAATGGCCAGAAAAGAACAGTTCCAATTGCTCATGCGCAAAGCCATGAAAGCTTTGGGTGAAAGAGCTGGGCTTGGGGGTATATTTGTAACCTGAAATAGTTTCCTTCCGTATAAAAATAGAGAGCTTTTTCTCTTGCGTTATTTGTTCAGGAATTTTGGCCTAATGATGAGTTGAAAATTTATTTCAAAATTGATGTGCGCTCCAACAACCTGGGCAAGATTCATTCTCCCACCATGCAGACACATTCTGTCGGTCCTCTTGATGGAAGCCCAGGCAGGTCGGAGTCTTTCAGTTGGTGGATGAAACACGCATCTATTGTGCTGGACAATTGGGATGAAATCACTGGGAAACTCTTCAAGATGGTTCAGTGGTATAGAGAAATCGAGAAAACCATCTATCAAATTAAATAACCAATGAAAACGACACTCGAGAAAATACACAACCTTTACGAAATTTATCGTAAAATCTATCATTCCAACATGGATATTGGAGATAAGGTGAAAGCCTTTATAGGGCCAATTGGTAGACTTCTCCATGGTTCCTTCGCGCCACCTGTCTATTTTCCTGGCAGGGAGAAGCAGTACCTCACTGAGTTCATGAACACTTTTAGCGAGTATATTTCAGAAAATCCTCTCTCTCCCACCACATTCAAAGATTGGCTCATTGCTAAGTTTGGTATGGATGAAAATCTGTTCGTGGAGAAGATATCTAAGGACAGGATAGTTTTTGGAGTAAAGGGTGATAAGGAAAGCACCGTGTCTTTGGTTCCGGAATATGCAGATGACATTCTCATAAATGTACGCCTGGGAGATGAGTTCATGGATGCTTCCCATCCCATGTCCAACATCATTGTGGAGAATTACAATGAGATAGCAGGCCAACTCACCTACCTCCTCCATAAAGACATTCCTCTGTGTTAACTCCGTGTTAAGCTTTTAATAGATTTGTAACCCTAGACGCTTTCTTTCCGTATAAAAATATAGAGAGCTTTTTCTCTTGTCACAACAAAATCAAGTATCATGTCAGTCTACAAAGAATTAGGAATGTTATACCGAGACATCGAGCGTCAGTCAACCCAGATTTGGCCTGATGCTGCGGATAAAGGTGTCCAGGTGCAGAACGCGCAAGACCCATTACTCAATCGCATATCCCATGCCATCGAAATGTATGATGGTGAAGTGGACACCACAAAGTACGATACTGGCCTCACCAAGAAAGTCACATTTACAGGCGGTATGGCTATGTTCCTTGAAGCCGGATTTGAGAAACTCGTAATAACATTTGTCTTAACCAAGCCAGATAGAAAGGTGTTCGGGTACGTATATTGCGAGGCTTTTTACTCCCAGGCAACGGCACGCGAGGCCATGACTATTCATCAATCATTAATCTAATCACAACAAAATCAATCATCATGCTAGAATTACACACATTAATCACAGTCTGCAATCATAACAATTGGAAATACCAGATCACACAAGGTGATTATTTCTACCAGCTCATAGGCATCAACAAAGGAACCCATGTGTGGCATTGGTTCAGGATTTTTGAGAAGGACGAACACCACGAGGTGTCTGTTGTTGATTTTTCTCATTCATACTCCATGAACACTGGTAAAACCCACAAAGGTTGGAAGCGTGGATATAAGCTTCGCCAGTCCATCCAAAACATCTTCGATGGTATCAATGAAAATGCTCCTGTGTGGACAAAGGTTGCTGATCCTGAGGCTCCTGAGAATTGGCTTGCGCTGGAGAACGACACACCTTACATCGTTTATCGCCTAAACCATCCGAGCGGTATTAAATTTGAGGCACGTATGGACACCAGATCGCTATCCAGCGTTTGGGAGCTTGTATGGGATGGGTGTGATGCGCCAGTTGTCCTCCCTGAAACCTGGGGTACCCACCCCAATAGCTTCGTGAAGGAGGCCAATGCCTTCATAGACACCCTGACATCGGGTGACATGGAGTGCCTTATTCTCACAGACCTCGGAGAGTACAAGAGAAGGACTCGGGAGCTTTCGGAACAGTACGATAGCTACACAGAGCAGATGACAAGGGAAGCCAAAGAAAATGGCACCGAGAGCACATCCTATCAGGAGGTTGTTGGTAACAGAAGAGTTACATGGCAGTTGCTGCAGTCTTTGAAATCCGCCAGGGTCATCTGCCCAACTACCGGATTCGAGCTTACACTGGATGGTGATTCGGATAGGTTTGCGATCCAGACGCAGCGAATCACACCAGAGATACTGCAGAACCATAAGCTTTACGTGAACATCTCCATTGGCACAGATTGCCTGCCACATGAGGTTGTGTCTACCACTCCCAAAGGCACTATCTTGACGATCCGTCCTATGGACGCGAAGCTGCTGACCAAGATGGAAATGCAAGTTGGTGGATTTTTAGCGCACACCAGCAACAATTACGATCAAGAGTATGAGTATTCTTCCCTGCCTGATGCTGGAACCTTCACAGTGACCGTATCTCCCAAGAGAATAGCCACCAGCAGAGGCAAGGCCAGACTTTCCCACAAACCCACCTATTTCTATGACTACAACAAATAATAAAAAGAGATTCCTTGTCGCACTACCAGCTTCCCCTGGCGGCAAGGGATTTTGTCACCCCACCATACTTGTTTCAGGCAAAGATGAGGCGGATGCTATATCACTCGTCCACCACCACACCAAGCACAGGAAGTTCAGGCCCAACATAGGGGACATAAAAGAGGTGGACTACTGATTTTCTGTTAACTCCGTGTTAAGCTTTTGTTAAGAATTAAATAAATTTGTAACCTAAAGATCGTGCTCTCCGTATAAAAAGATAGAGAGCGTTTTCTCTAATATTAATCACAACTAATCAAATTTTTATTATGTCACATCAAATCTCTAAAAATCTCGCAACAGGACTCGACCAGTGTTTCACAGCAGGCGAAAAAGCTTGGCACGGTCTTGGTATCAACATCCCCGAAAGAGCTACCCTTGAGGAAGCCCTGGTTTATGCAGGACTCGATTATGATGTTCTCAAGCAACCCGTCATGATCGATGTCAATGGAACTCAGGTTCAATACGACAACCAGTATGGTGTCTACATCGACTATGGTGATGGCAATATTGTCCCACTTGGAGTGGTTGGAAAAGACCACACCATCGTACAGAACAAAGATTCTTTCCGGTTCTTCGATGAGATAGTGGGAAAAGGTGAGGCTGCTTTTGAGGTTGCTGGAGCACTCGGGAAAGGCGAACGCACCTGGATTCTGGCGAAGATGCCTGAGGTATTCGAAGCCATCAAAGGTGACCCCATTGAGGACTACATCCTGCTTTACAACCACCACTACAAGGGTTCTGTGGTTGCGTGTCTCACCGATACTCGCGTTGTGTGCAACAATACCGTCCGGATGGCATTGGGTGGTACCAAGTTCCAGATAGACATTCGCCACACGAAGAATGTTCTCAGCAACCTTTCAGAAGCTGGCCGTGTGATGAACATGTACCTTGAAGGTGCGAAGGTGAAGAAAGATTTCTACAAGCAACTTGCCAAGACCAAAATGCGTCAAAGCCAGGTGGAGAAATTTTTCAATGCTATGAATCCTCGCAACCCTGATACCAAGATGATCACCGAGGGTGACAAGAACAAGGCACTTTGGCTGGAAATCTACGAAGGTGGCGCAGGTTCTGACATCAAAGGTGTACGAGGTTCTGCCTACGGTGCCCTCCAGGCCATCACCAATTGGACATCTCACCGAAACGATCTGGGTGGTAAGGCCATCAGCCAGGGGTTTGATCAGCAGTACGCAGACCAAGCCACCTTGAATTCACTCTGGTTTGGAGTTGGTCAACGCACCACCGAGAACGCCATCCGTCTGCTCAATGGATTCATGGACAGAGGTGAGGTGTTCTTCGATGACGAAATCGCAAAGGTTCTCAACCGCAAGCAAAAGAACGCCAAGAAAGCCAAGGCTGCAGGTAAAGGTCTTGTCTCTGATGGCATCGTCATCAAAGCAAGATAATAAGACGTTACCAATTTAGCTTATGATGGGGCAGGGCCAGTGGTCTTGTCCCATTTCTGTATATGGTTTGTGTTCTGGTAAATTTTTCTTTGTTTCATTTACAAAATTTGTTCTTATATATAAAGTATAGATGGGAGCATGAGATTCATCATATTACAAATAGAGAAGACGTTATTAGAGAATGCCGACAAAATAGCTCCAGGTAGCACATACATTTATGGGTTGCTGGTCATATTGCTTGTTCTCACCATAGTTTACAGGGAGAGAGCATACATCAAAGAGCGCAAAGAATATGAGAAGAAATTGGAGAGACTAAGAAAGGAAGAGGTGGAAGGCTACAAGAAAGCTATAGAACTGTCTCTGTTGATGAGAGAAAGAGGTTCGGACCAGAATGATCTCATAAAAAGCAAAATTTTAGAACTCATAAGCAGAATAGGTGATGAAGATGATGAATAGTAGTATATTCAGTACCATAAATGCAGCCCTTGTTAGCATGTTTGGTGGAACCTCGAATTCGCTTACATCCGCATCACGAGCATTGGATAGAAGCATAAAAAACCAAGCCAGGATAAACTCACTCTTGGATGAGGCTATGCATTCTATATATGATGATAACCCAGACACCACCAACAATCCTGATATATTCGGCAGTAAGTATGCCAACGCCATTTTTTCCCAAAAATTTGTCATAAATGCCGTATTTGATGGCAACATAGAATTCATGAATTACAACATGGCATGGGAGTATTATCTGGGCTACAATTCTAAGGAACTCATAGGCAAGAAATACTCCGAGATAGTTCACAAAGCGGACATGGATAGGACACTTCCTGCCGCCAATGACAATTTTGTTGAAGGGGCAACCAGACCTGAATATGTTCTTTTCAAAAACAGATATATGTGTAAGTGCAAAAAAGATCACAATGGTTATCCTGTTTATAGATGGTTGATGTGGTACCCTGCAATAAACAGCATAAATCCAACACATGATTCCACATTAGTGGCCAGTGCTCAGGTTATGAATATGAGTGGTGGCATATCCATGCTGTCATACAAAAACATGATGGATAACAGGCATGTCATTTTGAGATTATTGGATGAAATAAGCCATAAATGGGGTGACTTAAAGTCTAGACAAAATGGGGATAACATCACATTCTACATTGATGGTCATGAAGAGGTTCTTGACATGCGTTCCATATTCTCCTCTGTTATAGACGAGACATACAACACCATGATAGAATCACATAGTGTTCTAGATTTGCTGCAAGATAATGTCCTGGCTGCTCCATCCCTACAAAATTACATAGACAGGAAGTCCTCTGGATTACCCGTTCATAAGGTATTCATATAAATAGATAAAAATGCCTAAAGATTATGGTGGTTTGTTGAATGATAGGTCACCAGCAAATGTTCCTACGAATTCCACACCTTCCATAGAAAACATTTCTGGTAGCCTAACAAGAGAAACCTTTACACAGGATGCTGTGAATGATGCACTTGGTGTATCTAACACATATTACACCTCCGTAAATGGCGGCATATCCGACCCGAACCTATCTGGAGCTTATTCGGAAATGGTCGAGGTGGAACCCCCTTCCCCAGATAACAAATTGCAGGCTGCTCCATCGCATGTCAGCGATTATGCTCTGTTTTATCATCCTCGATGTGATAGCAAGAATAAGTATTTGGACATCAATGGCGATTCCAATGCTTTTCCTGCTTCCCAGAGGTATCCCACAATGCAGTCTCTTCTGAGGGATTTTGCGGGTGATCCGGTTCAAAGATATCGCTATTCTGATTTCGTTTATGCGCTGTATCATGAGAAGATAGGCATGAATCACCTCATAACCTTGAGGCGATATCCTTTTCCCACGTATGACAACCTCAAGTTTGATACGGAAGGTGAGGTGAGACCAATAGCCCAGGCCATCACTTACTTTGGTGAACCTACTGGGAATGCCCTGAACGAGCTTCTAAAAATGACTGGCTACATCAACTGGGAAGAGCTGGAGGCGGATGTTTGGGATGCGGAAGGCGATGAGAGGGGTATTGAATCCTCTCCTTTTTGGGACAAGCTTGGTGGCAGGTCTCAGAGAAACGTAAAAATAGGTTCCGCTTTCTTATCTGGAGATAGAAGCAGAGTTGGTGGGTTTGCCCAGCAAGATCAAGAGTACGCAAAGCAATATTCCGATTTTAATTATACCAATGAGGTGCTTGGTCCTGTGAATGTGATCAATAAGACCTATGTGAGACAAAGAGGCGTCGGTGCCACCAACTCTTATTCTATAGTTTTCGAATATGAGCTTAGATCGATAGGAAACATCAACCCGAAATTGGCCATGCTTGATATAATGGCCAACATGCTTGCCCTCTCCTATTCCAATGCCAAGTTCTGGGGTGGTGCCAATAGATATTTCCCTAATCTCAATTCTCAACAGTACGGATTTTTGGGTGACCAAAGGTTGTTTTATCAGGGAAGATACGGGGAATACCTTGACTCTTTCCTTTCCCAAGTATCTGGCTCCCTGGGTAGAGGTCTCGACACCTTGACGGGTGTTATAGGCAACCTCATTGGAGGTAACTACGAATCTGCACTTGATGCCGTCAAGAACATAGCATCTGGTGCTGGAAAAATGGTATTTGACCTCCAGCGATCAAAATCCAGACCAAAGGTGGTTGGTTTGAGAGCTTTGCTGACAGGTCTTCCGGTCGGGGAATGGCATCTCACCATAGGCAATCCTTATAATCCTATATTCAAATCGGGTAACATGATCTGCACTGGTTTTGATATGGAGTTTGATGGTATACTTGGCCCCGATGACCACCCTGAGAGATTGAAGTTTACCATCAATCTGGAACATGGCAGGCCATTGGATAAAGGTGATGTGGAATCCAAGTTTAATCTTGGTCAAGGCAGGATGTATCACCCACCAGCAGGATTTGAAGATGTGCTCAATGTGGCAGCATCATCCAAGGCAATAGTGAAGGAAAACACTGGAAACACCAGGAACCCTCAGAAAAGGAACGATCTTGCTTATCTTTCACCACCTGATGAAAACTCATTAAGACAATCGCAGGCTATCCAGGATAGAGTTAGAAACACAGCAAGTGCTGACTTCGTAAGAAGATTAAAAGGATCATTGTTTTAATGCCTTATTTCAATACTTATATCTTGTCGTTGTCGGAAGGACCAGGGGATGCGATCACTGAATCGGATGGTGTTATCCATCTTTTCGACGTGCCCGACATACGCATGATTAGTGCAGATGTTCACCCCATACAGCACGATGGTTATATATTCACTTACCATAACATCGATTATAGATGCCAAGAGGCGGAGCTTAAACTCATAGAGAGTCTTCTGGATGTTCTGCCCATTAAAGCATATTATTCATACCAGCTCTTGATTCGCAGGACTAAGTTTGATAATAGATTTGAGGAATACAACTATCAGCAGGCTCTCAATTATCTCAGATACGACATGGATCGTCTTGGTGATAAAATACCAACCGATTTTGCTGCTTGGGGATTCAGGCTGATGGATGATGGGGAAGAAAGAAACATGGTCACCTGGGAAGTGGGTGTCCATGGCGAGGGTTGGCCAAAAATAATACTGAAACATGAACCCAGAACCAATAAGATGTTATTGGGTGGCATGGAACAAGGTGCATCTTTTGTTCCTTATCATCCATCTAACATGGTGGACGTTCCGGTGTTTCATGATGAATGGGTATCATTGGTCCACCAGCTCATAAAACAGGAAGTGAACAATTCTCAACAATGAATTTTGTAACCTGAGATGATTTATTTCCGTATAAAAAGTACGTTCTTTGTCTCTTTTATGTCTGCTTTCTATATATCACAACTAAAATAATCAAAAGTAATCATGACACACGAAATTAGCACAAAAACCCCCTTAGTAGCAAAAATTGACGTGAAGACCCCTCCAGTAGGAGTTTCGGTGGTAGAGTTTATAGGGTTTATTTTAGAAGCCACTTACAAAGAGTCGGACGGATGGAAGGTGAACACCATTTATGATGTTAATGATGTCTGGGGTCCGCTCAAGGGGTATCGTGTTTTCAATCCTTTTAAATCTGCCCTGTTTTCTGTGTTGGCCGATGAAGCTGAGGTGAAGGTTGATGTACGAATGGATGGCGATGCTGAGGTGTCGCCCATTATAGACAGGATAAAATCCAATTTAGGATAACAACATACCCTCCCAGTTCGCCCGAACTGGTTCAACATAAATTGTTGTTGTGCGGTATTTAGTTAACGTCAAATGAAGCGAGGTCTGCCAGAAATGGTGGACCTTTTTTGTATTTGATGGATAAATAACTAAAATACCATGGCATTAGATTTGCTCACATTAGCATATAAGAGGGTTAGAAACGTAGGTGGTGAGGACATCATAGACCTTACGGAAACTTCTTTTAATCTAAACAGGGCAACCAGAATTGAACATGTTCACAAGGTGGATTCGGCAACAGCAGGAAAGCCGTGGTTGGTTTCTCACTTGTATTACGGTAGTAGTAGTTATTGCGATCTGCTTTGCTTTTTCAATGGTATTAGCAACCCATTCTCATTAGAAGAAGGACAGGTGCTTCTCATACCCAATCTACAAGATGCGCTGGCTAACACCCAGGATAACAACAAGATACCATCTGAGGAAATAGATTCATCCGATAAGCTACCGTTGGTGGATAAAAGGCGTTTGTCCAGGAAAAACCAATCGGCTACTGAGCCGGTGCTTGCTCCAAATGAGACCACTGAGGATTCCATAGAGGTGGTCAATGGGAAAATAAAGCTTGGTGGCAATGTCACCGATGCTGATTGTTTGGATGGCACAGAATCGGTTGCCCAGGTGAGGTCAAAAATCATAAGAAACAGATTAAAGACAGAATTGAGAAATGGTTAAATACGCCCAACTTATTACTGAACAGCTCCTATCTGATGGTATAGAAGTCAGGTTTGCCTGGGAAGTCAACGGTTCTGATGTGGAACAAAGGTCTAAGGAACTCATAGCAGACCTTGATACGAGGTATATGCAACCAGTCGTTTATGCCATTCGCAATGAAATCATAGTAGCTGTGGCATATCGCACCATAGGCGATTTCACCAAAAATTACAATTATAAGGCTGTTATTGGTGTCTCCAGCGATTTCAAATCAATGGAGCACATGTATAAGAAGATGATAAGCTATATGTTGGTGGAGTATATGCACATAAAGGAACGTGCTCCATGGTGGTATGCCATCGAAATAAGTGCAGGCAGCAATCATAAACTTCGAACATCTCTTAGGGACCTTGGTTTTAGAAAAACATTTCCTGGAGAGTATGAATGGAATTGGTCTCAAGAGGATGATGGTTCCATGAAGATGGTTAAGCATAAATCTGTTGTCACCAAAAGGTATGATGCTGCCAGATTCAAAGACAAAGAATATAATAGACATAGGGCCATACATTTCATATCCAAGCATCTCATCTCCATAGGTAAAGGCTCTGAAACCTATCCACCCACCTTCAATATAAACGGTGTACATAAGGGAGCAAGCGGGGTTACCCTTGATTATTCTTACATTGATTCTACCCTGCATCGTAGAACTGGTGGAAGGTTCTTTGGTTTCCATGGAAACATTATGCAGAAGTTGCCCACCGGAAAGAAAGGACGCATAACAATAAAACTAAATGACTGGTGATGAGCAAGAAGCAATGAAGCTTCTTATGGAGAAAAATGAGCAGCTATCCAAAAGATATATAGAAGCTGAAACCTTCATACTGGAGTTTTTCAGATATGGATTTCTCAAAAAGATACGGAACTTTCACAAGTTCCATGAATTCCTCAGGGAGGCATTACACAAATACAAGTTTTGATCATGCTACCAACATACGAACAATTTTTGAATGAAGATAAACGCCTCTATGGTGATTATCCGGAAGCAGCCAAAAAAGCAGCCCAGAAAGCACTTGATTGGAAGAAAGAACATGGTGATGATGTAAAGGGAGGTACAGAAGTCGGTTGGAACCGTGCTAGGCAGCTAGCATCTGGTACCAAGTTGACCAGGGGAGAATTGGGAAAGATGGCATCTTTTATGAGGCACAAGAAAAATTCCAAAATTGATCCGAAGCACAAAAACACTCCCTGGAAAGATAGGGGTCATGTTGCCTGGGCTTTGTGGGGTGGGGATGCTGGAGTGAACTGGGCCATAAACAAAATCAAATCTTTAAATAAAAATGGATAACATACAGATAAACATACCATTCCAGCTCTATTGTACCCAATTCAGGTCTTGTCAACTCGTTTTTAACCATGAGGGGTGGCAGGTGTATGTGGCAGACAACAACACTGCCATAGTGCACAAAGCTGGTTGTGACAAAATAGGCATATACGCCTTCTCTGATTATTCTGCTTTTTACAACATCATTATGCTCAAGTGGCAATCCACAAAACTACCAATGGATTGGGGACACACAGAAGATTCTATAGACAACTTCTTTCCTATTCATACGGAGCACATACGCCACATTGAGTCTATCACTCTCGATTATGGGGATGAGAGCTTCATGAACTTGGGTGGGGATTTTTCAGTAAACCTTTCTGCTGATTTCTATGCTGAGGGTGTTGACTATTCGTTGAACGGTGACCCCAGGTTTATTGAGGGCACTAATAGGGCTTCCATACCAACATTCGAAAAATTTACTGGAACATCTGACAGTGATAAATAACAAAATACTGTGAAATGCCTAAGACAAATTCTGAATGGGACACATTTTTGGTTCGTTTTTTAAAAAGCATGGTGATATCTCTTTTGTTTCCTTTATTGGTTATATTTGTTATTATTTTGGTGCTGCCAGACCAATCATTTGACATCCCAGAAGTGAACAATATAATATGTTCACCAGATGTCATTGAACACTCCATGGTCAATGGTTTTGTCAGAAAGTGGGATGGTACTTGCTATGGTTGGTATAATAACTTGGCATATAGGCATATGGTTGCCGATGCCTTGACGTTTGTTTTGTATTCCATGATGACTTGCCTCATATTGTTTTGGCATCCTATAGAACGAAATAGAACGAGCAGTTATGTGTCCATAGTTATGGTGGCCCTTATTTTTCTAGGATGTGGAGTGATACATCTCATGGAAGCCATATCTGTTGTTTATCCTGTTTATGAAGAAATGGCAGCCGCCAAGGAGATAGTAAACTCCATATCCACTATAGCCCTTATATTTTTGGGGCTTGGGCTTACCGCTTTTCATATCAGGAATGGTGGCAGGTATGTGGATTCAGCAGGATAAAATAAATAGGGTACGATGATACCATCTAATTTCAAACAATTCATTAATGAAGCGTACTCCCAGCATCATATGATGCAGGACTACGATGAGAGGGGTGTTCCTGAGTGGGCACGTGATCTTATATTTAGGGCCAACCTCCTGCAAGGTATTTACTACCTCAGAGACAATCAGGGGTTGTATGAGTGGGAGGACTTCATGAGGGTTCTATATGAGCAGCTTAACACATTGGTAACCACCCTCACTTTCAAGGTCAGGTGTATGGCCACATATGCCGAACTGGAAATCACTGCCATTGTTCCCCAGGATACTTTGGATCAGCCCAGGGAGTGTGAGGATGTCCAAGCTTGCTGGGGTGCCATCTGCTCCGAGGTGGTCATTCCATTGATGACATTGGAAGGTAGTCATTGTGGCAACATGTCTGATTTGACACCAGTTTATATAGGCCCATACACAGATGAAAACGGCCATACACAATTAAAATTAAGGTTTAACGTATGAAATTGAAAATCACATTATTGGCCCTACTGCTGGCATGCTGCAGTCTTGTTTATCCACAAGACACTACAGGCGTTGCCACAGATTCTCCCGAGGCAACAACCTCGGACACCACCCTGGTGATCGGCGATAGCTCCGTGCTCGATCAAGACACAGCCATCACAGGTGACCCTATTGACACCGCAGGATTTGAAATTCCTGGCACAGGTATCACGCTGGACACGGCATTCGTTGATAGCGTTTGCTTGTCTGTTAGGGATGTTGTTAAGCTTGTAGGACAGAAGCCTGATTCTGGTCAAGGTCCGATGGCTCTTATTTGGTGGATTATTGGAGGTGCCACGCTTTTACTTGATATTGTGCTGCGCTTCATACCATCAGCTAAAAACAACACCATTGTGGGAATCATAGACAACATACTAGATGCTGTAGTGAAACTCGCCAATGGCCTTGGTAACGCTGCCAAAACAGAAACCGGAGAAAAAGCTGCATTTAAAACGAAGGCCACTCCAGTGGGCAAAGCATAATATCCGCCTGGGTGTTATGGCTTCATGATGAAGCTTTGATTAAGTTGTGACGAGGGAGGCTGTTCTTGGCCTCCCTTTTTCATTTTTGGACTTTCGGCTATGTTAGGACCATCGAAGCCCCCAGAATGCAAGGAAGATACCTTCCCTGGCCTCGGGGATACCAGTTAAATACTAAAAGATACTCTGTTGATGATAAAGGTATTTCATAAACCCACCATACAACTTGATGAAATGTCAATTGGTGACTTCGAGCATGGAACTGGGGAATCACCAGTGAACGATAAAAGCTTCCAAATGTCTAAGTATGTTGGGTCACTTTCCCCGTACATCCAGATAAACGGCATGAAGTTCAATGATGAGCTTATACAAAACTTCAAGTTGGAGATAGGTGACACGTTGCCCAGAATAAGGGTCACATTGAAGGAAAAAGGTGGGGTGTTTCAGTCTAAGTTTTTCCCAAAAGATGGTGACATCCTGAGCCTGTATATCAAATCGACCATCAAAAAGTATAAACCAGTGAGGAATGACTATTACATCACGAAAGTGTCCTCCAGGGTTTCAGAAGACAAGCATGGGGAAATAAACACCTTTACTATAACTGGGGTACTCAATCTTAGATTCATGTACACAGAGCATATCCTCCATTTCCCAGAGATGACATCGTTTGAATGCTTGAAGAAGCTAAGCAGCGATTTTGGTCTTGGGTTTGCGTCTAATGTCGGTTCTACCAATGACAAGATGACTTGGATTTGTCCCTCCCATAACCTGATGAGGTTCCTGCCGGACGTTACACATAGATCTTATGCCAATGACAACTCTTTCTTTAAGGTCTTCATAGATCAATACTACAATCTGAACTTTATAGAGGTCAATTCCACCGTGAAATCTGAGATTGAGTTTAGAGATATTTACACTCACTTTATAAGCAATGTTGACTACCTGCAGACTGGTAATGAAGCAGAGAACATCCAGATGCCTTTGCTCATATCCAATGCGAAGGAGGTGGAAGGTACTCCTGCTCATATTGTTGGGTATACACCCATCAATCAAAGCGGTGAGATATCGCTGTCTGCCGGATATAGGCGATACATTCAGTCCTATTCCAGGGAAAGCAAGGAATTCCAAGAGACTTTTCTGGAGACTATTAACACCGAAGGCTCCCAGGGAAAACTGTTGTTAAAGGGCAGAGAATCGGATGAGAATTTCAGAGACCATTCAAAATACAAATGGTTGGGAGATGAAGACATAGACAATGTTCATGAAAACTATCATTATGCCATCGTCAACAACTACCAGAACAATCTGGAGATGAAGAAGATGGGCATAAAAGCAATGTTGGGACATCCCAATCACTCGGTGTACATGTTTACAGACCTGCCAGTGGTGATAATAAACGACAAATCTCAAGTGAGAAAGCATCTTACCCAGGACCAGGATTCCGAAGAAAGGAACACAGGCACAATGGATAAATTCCTGTCAGGTTCATATGTGGTCACTGGTATGGTATACTCTTATGATTCTTCCACCAGGGCATTCACTCATGAACTCACCTGTATGAAACGCGAATGGGAGAAACCCATATAGAAAACAAAAAGATGTTTAAAAGCAAAGTAAGAGTCGGTAAAGGTGGTGGGACTATACGCAATTTCAATTTCACCAGACAAGAACCGCACCACCATTATCTCATTGATAATCTCGAATCCATAGGTAAAGGTCTTTCTGTTGGTGGCGCCCTTAATAGAGGTAAAGCTCCTGTCATACAGTTACCACCGCATGCTTTTGGGGCATTGGTGGAATACAACAGATTGAAGAGATTTGTTGGCGATTCATTCATCATAGAGGTTCCAATGACCATAAATGGCAGGAATGAAGCCATAAAGTTTCGATTGACCAAACAGGAAGTTTATTCACCTCCGGTGCTTGTGGCAAAGGAAGAAAATGTGAATAAATCCACTGTTAGGAGTGGTAAAGAAGATTTACAGAAGATACTGGAATCTTAGAATGGCATGATGCCGTATTCATCTCTCATGTGAGAATCCACCAAGGTAAGAATGTGGTTGTTGGCTTTGCTGAGTGAGTTATCAACGACTTGGTATTGTCCGTTTTTCACTTTCAGCATGACGAACTCCTTGTTGTTGTGGATTTTTATCAGGTTCACGCTATCTCCGAACCAATCCATCATTTTTGACTCTATTCTCCAGATGTTATTTGCTCCTGGCAAAACACCCATTCTGGTGGCAGGGGTTGTCATGTTTTCATAAATGCCTGCGTAGAAAGAGAATCTTAGCTTGTACTCTGAAAGTGGAGATGCCATTTTTCTTTTATATATTACTGATATACGTTTCTTAAACTTCCTGCGGCTATTCTATCAAGTATGGCAGATATGGGGTTTTGATCAAATCCAGCCACGTTACCCAGGGCAACGTCAACGAAGTCTGCTTCTGGTACGTCTATGGTGCCGAGCTGTTGCTGTAGCACTGAATCCAGTCTGTTCATGGGCACCTCTCCCAGCTCTTGCTGCGCCTCTTGACTTTGATCTGTAATTTGCCTTAAGGGTTCCTCTCCCCCTGTAACGGTTTCTACTAGAGACCCGATGCCCCTTCGGATTGCATCTTTGGCCTCCCCAAGCACCATGTTTTCTAAGAAGGTGATGGTGCCTCTTGGATTTGATAGGTCTAGTGTAGAGAATAATACTGATTCTTCGGTTAGTGCCTGCTGGAGGCTGTTTTCCAAAAAAGAAAAAGAACTATTGAATACAGAAGCCAATGTGTTTTTTAGTCTGCTGGCTGCACGTCTACCATCTTTCTCTGCATTATCGTCCAGGCCAAACATCCTTGGGTTTTTCTTTGGGGTTATGTCATCCGTAAGGTTGCTGGCAGATATACTGGTGTCCGTGTTGAGGTTTTGAAACAATTCACTAAAGTTGAGGTTGTGTGCCTCATGGAGTGTTTCTGGTGTGATAGTGAATTGGTTGGACACTGGTTCTGCTGAATTGTTGTCCACTAGCTCCAGGAACGGATTGGT
>Ga0075475_10000253_pt1 | contig 23530 bp, 32 predicted proteins | sample DEB08_DNA_10_FD_76342 | JGI IMG/M metagenome (GOLD analysis project Ga0075475, IMG submission 76342) | Aqueous microbial communities from the Delaware River and Bay under freshwater to marine salinity gradient to study organic matter... | ecosystem: Environmental > Aquatic > Marine > Coastal ... | reverse complement strand
AGGATGGGATTATGATCCTTTAGGTGGATTAACTGTACTCAAAGGAGACATGGATTATTATTATGATTCAGATCCAGTTATTCAAGAACATCAGGCCAAAATACAATATCTAGAAGAATTATGTTCTACATTAAAAGAAATATTAGAGAATGTTAAATGGCGACATCAAAACATTAAGAACATGATCGAATGGCGGAAATTTACTAGCGGAATTTAATGGAAACAATTATTGTCACTAAAAGAAACGAAGCATTCTTATCGTTAGAATGTGAACCTTCTATAGAGCGAGAATTGTCTGAACACTTTTGCTTCTTTGTTCCTGGATATAAATTTATGCCTGCTTATAAAAATCGTATGTGGGATGGAAAGATACGATTATTTGATCAAAGAAAGAAAACATTATATACTGGTTTATATAAGTATCTAGCAGAATTCGCAGAACAAAGAGATTATAAAATTGTAATAAATGAGGATGCCTTCTATGGCACTCCTGACGAAGACCTTAATCATGATCTAGACACCTTTTTGAGTAAATTGAAGGCTAGCGTGAATGGAAAGGATATATACCCCAGGGATTATCAATTAGAGGCCTTCTCGCTCATCATGAGAAAAACTAAAAGCCTTTTACTATCACCAACGGCTTCTGGAAAATCTTTAATCATTTATATGGCATTAAGATATTACCTAGAAACTTATGATAATGATGTACTCATTATTGTCCCTACAACATCCTTAGTTGAACAGATGTATTCGGACTTTGCTGACTACTCCAGTAAGGATACCTGGGATTGTGCCGAAAATTGTCATAGAATATATTCTGGAAAAGACAAATATCATTTTAAACAAAGAGTTACAATAACAACCTGGCAATCCATTTATAAAATGAATCATGAATGGTTTGAAAGATATGGTATGGTAATAGGCGATGAAGCACATAATTTTAAAGCCAAATCACTTACTGCAATATTAGAAAAATGTACAGAAGCTAAATATCGTATTGGTACGACTGGAACATTAGATGGTACTCAAACCCATCAATTAGTATTAGAAGGATTGTTTGGTCCAGTATATCAGGTCACTACAACTAAACAATTAATAGATAATAACGACTTAAGTCAATTAGAAATAGATATACTTATACTTAAATATAAAGATGAGATATGTAAAATTATATCTGGTCTAAAATATCAAGAAGAACTGGACTTTATTGTAAGATATGAACCACGAAATAATTTTATTGCTAACCTAGCGTTAGATCAGAAAGGTAATACTTTATTGCTATTTAATTATGTTGATAAACATGGTAAACCATTACACTCTCTGTTAAAAGAAAAGATAAATAGTAATAGAAAGTTATTTTATGTATCAGGAGAAACAGATGTCGATACAAGAGAATCAGTCCGTGAGATTACCGAGAAAGAAAAAGATGCAATTATCGTCGCAAGTATTGGGACTTTTTCTACTGGGATTAACATTAGGAATCTACACAATATCATCTTTGCTTCACCTAGTAAGTCGCAAATTAGGGTTCTTCAATCCATCGGCCGAGGACTAAGAAAGAGTACCACTGGTCAAGATACAAAGATATATGATATAGCAGATGATTTACATTGGAAATCTAATAAAAATTATACATTACAACATGCAGCAGAACGCATAAAGATATATTCTAAAGAACGATTTAATTACAAATTATGGGATATAAATATATAAATGGAAGAATTAAATATTAGACATTTTAAACTCATGAATGGAGATGATATTATCGGACTCGTAGCAGTTAAAAACGATGATAACTTTATAATTGAAAGACCTGTTAGTATACATGCTAATTTATTGGGTGGCTTTCAATTTACTCCTTGGTTTCCATTCTCGGATTCCAAACAATTTAAAATATTAAAATCTAATATTATTCAACATGTTCCTATAGCTGAAGAAGTAAAAACTAGTTATGTGCACTTTGCATTGAAACTAGATAAAATCAGTAAGCCTGAAACGAGGTCTGATCTTGAGATCTTAGAAGATTATGAGAATGAGCTTGTGAATGAGTATGCTGATAATGGTGTACCTGTAGTTGAGAAGAAGACGATACATTAGAAATTTGTATTCCTTCCCTCCGGAGGTACTATTATATTATACCATAAAACTTGACAAAAGTACAGTGTTTTAATGAAATAAATTATATGTACTTTTCGCTAAAACTATGGTATAATACTATAATTATGGAGAAAATAAAATGAGCCAAAAAAATAAAGCACATTATGTTAATAATAAAGAATTTTCTCAAGCTGTTTTTGATTATGCTGTTGAGGCACAAGGAGCTAGAGAAAAAGGAAATGAAATTCCTAAAGTTACAGACTATATTGCAAAATGCTTTATAAGAATTGCAGAGGGTCTATCACATCGACCAAACTTTGTACGATATACTTATAGAGAAGAAATGGTTATGGATGCTGTTGAAAATTGTTTAAGAGCAATTGGTAACTATAATATAGATACTGCAACTCGCACAGGAAAGCCAAATGCTTTTAGTTACTTTACTCAAATTTGCTATTTTGCATTTATACGTAGAATAACAAAAGAAAAGAAACAACAAGACATTAAGTTTCGATTCATTGAGAAAATGGGTATTGAAGATTTTGTTTCAATGGGTATGGATAACGATACAGCAAGTGAAACTATGGCATATGTCGATACACTAAGACAAAGAATTAGTACAGTAAGACAAAAAGATACTGCTATTAAAGAATTTGCTAAAAAAGAAAAGGAAGCTGAAAAGCTGGAGTTATTCATGTCATGAAACATTTAAGCGAAAAACAAAGAGTCGGTCAAATCAGAAGAAACAAAGTAAGGTTTAAGAAAGAGCTTAAACGTAAAGTAAAAAGAAAAGAGCTAGCAATGACTATGGAGAGAATCCGAATCTCAGGAAGAAGATTAGGTAAACTCCAAAGAAAAATGTTTGCAGAAAGAATGAGGATGATACGTGAAAGTAGCAATTCTTAACGATACACATTGTGGTGTAAGAAATAGTTCAGATATCTTTTTGCAATATCAAGATAGATTCTATTCAGAAGTATTCTTTCCTTATTGTAATGAACATGGTATAAAGAATGTATTGCATTTAGGAGATTACTATGAGCATCGTAAGTTTGTTAACTTTAAAGCTCTTAATGCTAATCGTAAACATTTTTTAGAACCACTTAAAAAATTTGGTATGACAATGGATATTATTCCAGGTAACCATGACGTATATTTTAAAAATACAAATGAGTTATGTTCATTAAAAGAGTTACTAGGTTATTTTACATCTAATGTAAATATTTGTATGAAACCAACAGTATTAGATTATGATGGTTGTAAAGTTGCAGTAATACCTTGGATTAATAATTCTAATTATAAAGAATATACTGAATGGGCTCAAAAATGTGGTGCATCTATTCTTGGTGCTCATTTAGAGTTAAAAGGATTTGATATGATGGCAGGAATGCCTAATCCACATGGTATGAATGCAGATGTCTTTTCTAAATTTGAAATGGTTCTATCAGGTCATTTCCACACCAAGTCACATCAAGGTAATGTACACTACCTAGGTTCTCAAATGGAGTTTACCTGGGCAGATGTAGATGATCCAAAATACTTTCATGTTCTCGATACTGAGACAAGAGAGGTAGAAGCAATTCGTAATCCAATTACGATGTTTAAGAAAGTAATATATGACGACAGTAAAACTGACTATGATAAAATTGATGTCTCACAATATGAGAAAAAGTTTATTAAGCTGATTGTTATAAATAAAAATGACCTTTACATGTTTGATAAATTTGTAGATAGATTACAGAATATAGAAACATATGAACTCAAGATAGCAGAAAGCTTTGAAGAGTATCTGGGAGAAAGCGTAGAAGACGAGAAAATATCCCTTGAAGATACTACTACTCTACTTGATTCTTATGTTGAAGCTGTTGATACAGATTTAGATAAAGAACATCTAAAGGTTGAATTGAGAAAGCTTTATACAGAAGCACAGAATCTAGAGGTAGTATGATACATTTTGAATCTATCGAGTGGAAGAACTTTCTCTCCACTGGAAATGATCCTATAAAAATTTTATTGGATCGATCACCAACAACACTAATCGTAGGACAAAACGGAGCAGGTAAATCAACTTTACTTGATGCTTTATCGTTTGCTTTATTTGGCAAACCACATCGTGATATTAATAAAAATCAAATGATTAATAGTATCAATAAAAAGGGTACAGTTGTTACAGTTAACTTTACAATAGGTACTGCACATTTTAAAATTGTTAGAGGAATTAAACCTTCTAAATTTGAGATCTATCAGAATGGTAACCTTATTAATCAAGCTTCTAATGTACGAGATTATCAGAAATATCTTGAGCAGAATATACTTAAGTTAAATCATAAATCTTTTCACCAAGTAGTTGTATTAGGAAGTAGCTCATTTATTCCTTTTATGCAACTACCAGTTTGGTCACGAAGAAATATCATTGAAGATTTATTGGATATTAATATCTTTTCTAAAATGAATATGCTTTTAAAGGAACGCAATACAAAAATAAGAGATGAACTCACAGATATTAATCATCAGATAGATATCTTTAAAACAAAGATTGATAGTCAATCAAAGTATATTAAAGATTTACAAGAGCTTAATGATGATCAGATAGTACAGAAACAATCTAGTATTGATACACATAAAGAAGAGATTAATCGTCTATTTAAAGAAAGTAAAACACTTGGAAAGAATTTATCAGCTTCAATTACAGCTGAAGAGAAACATAGTACTGAATTAATTAAAAAGGTATCTCAATTAGATTCATATGATACTCAATTTAATGAAAAAATACATTCACTTGTAACTGAATCACGATTCTATGAAGAGAACGATAATTGTCCAACATGTGATCAAAGTATTGAAGAAGCTAAAAAAGAAGAAAAAATATCTTCAATTAAAGAAAAGGCCAGAGAAATACAAGATGCTAAAGAAGATCTTCAAAAGAATATATTAGAAATAAAAGCTAATCAACAAGAAGTATCTAATAATCTTAATAAGCTAAGACAGAAACAGAATCGTATTAATAGTAATAATGATGCGATTACACTATTACAAAAAGAGATTGATAAGATACAAAAAGAAATTAATAATCTTCAAGGACAGAGTGGAGATGTTTCAAAAGCAAAACGTGAACTTAACTCATTAAGAAAGAAAAAAGATAAAGCAACAGAAAAGAAACTCGAGTATGTAGAAGAAAGAACCTATAATGAAGTCATAGGTGAAATGCTAAAAGACACAGGAATTAAAACGAAAGTCATTAAGCAGTATTTGCCAGTAATGAATCGATTAATTAACAGTTACCTACAAGTATTAGACTTCTTTGTATCATTTCACTTAGACGAAAACTTTAATGAAACAATACGATCAAGACATCGTGACTCATTTAATTATGCTTCATTCTCAGAAGGTGAAAAACAAAGAATTGATTTATCACTTCTCTTTACTTGGAGACAAATCGCCAAAATGAAGAATAGTGCAGCATCTAATCTACTCATATTAGATGAGACATTTGATTCTAGTTTAGATCATGATGGTATTGACAATCTTACTAAGATCCTTGAAACATTGGACGATGGATCTAATGTCTTTATCATATCTCATAAAGGCGATATACTAGAGAATAAATTTAGAAGTAAGATTGAATTCTTTAAGGATCGTAACTTTTCAAAGATCAAATAGCCACCCTAGCTCAGTTCGATCCTGGTGGGTGGCTCCAGCATCAAAAACATGCATGTTTCTGCAAAAAAACCCTGTACAAATGATAAGAACCGTGGTATAATAGATACATAAGATAAGGAAATAAATGGCAAATCAAAAATCAACACTCGCAAAATTATTAGCTAAGGAAAATATTACTGTTCAATATGGTAATTATCAGACTGCATGGTTTGATATTAAAGATCGTATCCTTGGTCTTCCACAGTGGAAAGACATGGGTAAAGATGTTACTGATTTATTAATTGGTCACGAAGTTGGTCATGCTTTATTTACACCTTTTGAAGGTTGGCATGATAGTCCAGAGAAACTCGAAGGTTGTCCAAGATCTTATATTAACGTAATCGAAGATGCTCGTATTGAAAGAAATATAAAGCAAAACTATGCTGGTCTTATTGGCCCAATGTCAAGAGGATACAAAAAATTATTTGATGAAGAATTCTTTGGTGATCTTTCAGACATGGATTGGGATCAAGTAAAGCTTATTGATAAAATTAATCTTAAAGCAAAAATTGGTGATCATATTGATGTACCATTTACTGATGAAGAAATTGTTTATTATAATAGAGCAATGACAACAGAAACCTTTGAGGAAGTAACTCAATTATGCAGAGATATTCTTGCTTATACCAAAGAAAACCAAGAAGAATTAATGGAACCACCTGCAGCACCAAACAATGAACAACAAGAAAATGAAAATAACGATGATCCTTTACAAATGGGTCATGATGATATGGAATCTAAAGGAGAAGAAGATGGAGATCAATCTACAGGTCAACCTAATGGAGACTCTAAAGCTCAAGAAGAAGACGCTGAATCTAATAACAGAGATGCAGGAGAATCTGATAGAGGCGAAGAGGAATCTTCAGCAACTGGAAGAGATGGAAAAACTTATAAAGACGAAGATGTCTCATTAACAGATGAGAACTTCAGACGTAATGAACATACTCTCTTAGATAGAGATGAGTATGGCAATCAAGATACAGTTGCTAATGAGTTTAACAAAGAGGTTGCTAAACAAATGATTATTGAATACTCTGACCTACAAGGAGATAGAATTGCTAGCTCTCAATGGACAGAGTATTTAAATAATGAAACATATAAAGGCAACTTTAAATCTTATATTAAAGAAGTTAAGAAAAATGTTAACTATGCAGTTAAAGAATTTGAAATGAGAAAAGCTGCATATCGTTATACTAGAGCTCAAACTGCAAGAACAGGTTCATTAGACATTAATAGATTATGGTCATATAAGACTAATGATGATATTTTTGCAAAAGTCACAAAATTAGCTGATGCCAAAAATCATGGTATGGTAATGCTAATTGATTACTCTGGATCAATGAATAATACAATGTCTAATGTAATGGATCAACTTTTACATTTAGTTGTATTCTGCAAAACTGTTAACATACCATTCGATGTTTATGGATTTACTTCAGATAATACTAGATTTGGTAAGGATAGATGGGGTGAAGAAGTTATAACACCTTTAGCTGAGTCTAAAGAAAGTGAAATACATAATGGTGGACTTTCATTACCACATATTATTTCATCAACTCTTAAAAAGGGTGATTACGAAGAAGCACTATTTCATATCTATATGAGAAAGTATTTAGGTGAAGGTGATCATGGTTGGTATGAAAGAGATATACTTTCTAAGTACGAAGACTATGGTTCAACACCTCTTAACGAAGCTCTTATTAGATCCCATGATTTAATCAATAAATTTAAAGCAAAACATGCAGTTGATAAAATGAATTTAGTTGTATTATCTGATGGTGAGGCAAATAATATTCATATTCAAAGATCTAGAGAAATTAATTACCTTAATACTACAGATAGATGGGGTAAAACTATTATTCACATTGATGGAAGAAAAGTTACTTTACCAGATAGATCATCTGGTGGAACTAGAGCTTTATTAGAAAACCTACAAAAGAATTATGGAGTTTGTACTCTAGGATTCTTTATTGCAGATGGTTCATATAACTTTTGGAGAAAGATTGAACATGCAGAAGATGCTTATGTATATGGATCAGATGAGCGTAAACCATTTAATAGACAATATTCAAAACATAAATGCGTAACATTTAATAATAAGCTTGGTTATAATCAATTCTATATTGTAAAGAATGGAAAGAATTTCTCAACAGATGATGATGGATTTGATGTAGCAGATGATGCTTCAACAGGTACAATTAGATCTCAATTTAAGAGATACAGTAAATCCAAAAAGAATAATAAGTCGCTTTTAACTAATTTTGGTAGAGCAGTTGCTGAAAAATAACGCAAAAACATGCATGTTTTTGCAAAAAAACTATGTACAATGTTCTCTAACTGTGGTACAATATAACTATAAAATGATAAGGAGATAATATATATTATGAATAATTTGAAAGCCTCAACCCAAATAATCTTAAAAGAGCTTGTATCTAGATATCCAGATCAAACTCAATTTCGTAAATCAGTTATTACTGACATCGGTAAAGAATTTGGTTATTCAGGTAAAGATTGGAAAGATTTAACTACTAATGCGAATAGAGTTAAAATTGGTACCTATGATTTAGCTGGATTAATTGAACCAATTAAAGCTGATGTTAATACTTCAATCGTCAATACAATTCCAAAGAATGCAGCACAAATGCAATCAATTGTAAATGATGAAAAGAACTTTGCTTCTCAAGACGATACATTCGTCCCTTGGGGTGCTTACTTCGACATTTCAAAAATTATTAAATCAAATATGTTTTATCCAACTTACATATCTGGTTTATCTGGTAATGGTAAAACATTTATGGTCGAACAAGCATGTGCTAAAGTTGGTAAAGAATTTATTAGAGTACAAATTAATCCAGAGACCGATGAGGACGATTTACTCGGTGGTTTCAGATTGATTGATGGTGAAACAGTTTTTGCCAAAGGTCCTGTACTTAAAGCAATGGAAAATGGTGCTATACTTCTCCTTGATGAGATCGATAGAGCAACCAATAAGATCATGTGTTTACAAGGAATCCTAGAAGGAAAACCTGTATTGGTCAAAAAGACTGGTGAAATTGTAAAACCTGCAGAAGGTTTTAATGTAATTGCCACAGCTAATACAAAAGGTAAAGGTTCTGAAGATGGTAGATTCACTGCAGCTTCTATTATTGATGAAGCATTCCTTGAGAGATTTACTATCTCTATTGATCAGAAGTTTCCTGGTCTTAATATCGAAAAGAAAATTGTACTTAAACATATGAAAAAGTTTGGCTCAGTCGATGAAGATTTTGCTGATAAACTTGTGACATGGGCAGATATCATCAGAAAAACATTCTTTGATGATGGTGTCGATGAAGTCATTTCAACAAGAAGACTTTGTCACATTGTACAAACATTCTCTATTTTTAATAAAAGAGATAAAGCAATTGATCTTTGCATCTCAAGATTTGATGAAGATACTAAAGCTGCTTTCTTAGATCTCTATTCAAAAGTAGATGATGGTGTGTTAACAGCAGAGAATCCTGAAACTACTGAAGAGGAGGAAAATGTTTAAAAGAAAAGAACAAATAAACTACAAGTTTAATGAGGGAGCCCTTGTAAAAGAGCTCCTTGATTATATAAATAAAACCTATGGAGGTCACTACTCTAAAAACAATTTTCAGTCTACTGAATTTATTATTGATTGTGGCCACGGTATGGGTTTTGCAATTGGAAATGTACTTAAGTATGCACAAAGGTATGGAAAGAAAGAAGGTCTCAATAGAGCAGACCTTTTAAAAATTCTACACTATACCATCATTGCGTTACATGTACATGATTTGAATGAGGAAAATAAAAATGATAATTAGTGATGAAACACTTAACGTTCTAAAGAACTTTGCTTCTATTAATCCAAATCTAGTATTTAAACCTGGTCAAGAGCTTAAGACAATATCTGAAGCAAAGACCATACTAGCTAGAGCTAAGATTGTAGAAGATTTCCCACAAGAGTTTGGAGTCTATGACTTAAACGAATTCTTGTCAGTGTATAGCTTAATCGAGAATCCTACTCTAGAATTTGAAGATAAAGCTGTATTAATTAAAAACAATGTAGGTGGATGTAAGTTACCTAATTCTCAGAAGATAAGATACTTCTTCTCAGAACCTGATATACTTACTACACCTCAAAAAGATATTCAAATGCCCGATCCAGAAGTTGGCGTTAATCTCGAAGAAGATGTATTAAATCAAATTCGAAAAGCTGCTGCTGTACTTGGTCATTCTGAATTATCCATTTCAGGAAAGGATGGTATTATAACTGCTTCAGTTGTCGACACAAGAGACAGTACATCTAATCTATTCGAGATTGAATTGGATAAAGATAACTCATGTAGAAATGAGTTTAACTTTGTGGTAAGTATTCCTAATTTGAAATTACTACCTGGTGATTACTTTGTAAGTATATCATCTAAGCTTATTTCAAACTGGACTAATGGAAATTATCCAGTAGAATATTTTATCGCTCTTGAGAAAACTTCGACATTTAATGTATAAATATAATCGAAGAGAGGAAAGATGCCAGGTGGGTCTTTCCATTTTGTTAACTACTTTGCAAAGGAGAAAATCATGGCAGAAGAAGTGAAAACTGAAAATGCTGAAGAGCAAGTTCAACTGTCTTTACAGGACATCGCCACAATGGTTCAGATTATCGACATCTGTTCGAAAAGAGGTGGATTCGAAGGTCCAGAACTTGAGGCAGTAGGCGGACTAAGAAATAGAGTCGTAAGATTCTTAAATGCCGCTACACCTAAAGACGGTGAGACACCAGAAGGTCAAGTACCTGAAGTTGTTGAAGAACCTGCAGAAGAATCAGCAGAATAATTATAGAGGGGAGCAATCCCCTCTTATTTTAAGGACTATATTATGAATTCAAATGAAAAATCAAATCTATTACTCGCTCTTCAACAAGGCATTGTTGAGGTCACATTTAAGAAAATCGACACCGAAGAGATAAGAGTTATGCCTTGTACAATTAATCCCACAGTACTACAAGATAATGGAGTTGCAATGACTCTTAATATGAGTGCTGAGTCCGATCACTTTGTTGCTTGGGCTTTGGATAAAAAAGCTTGGAGAAGCTTTAGATTAGACACAGTTATATCATGGGAGAAAAAATGAACGAATTTTTATGGGTTGAGAAATATCGACCAAAGACAATATCAGAGTGTATACTCACGGCAGATCTTTATAAAACATTTACACAAATTATAGAACAAGGTGAGATTCAAAATATGATGTTTACTGGTACTGCTGGTACTGGTAAAACGACAGTTGCAAGAGCATTATGTAACGTATTGGATCTCGATTATATCATTATTAATGGTTCTGAAGAATCGGGTATTGATACACTACGAAACAAAATAAAACAATTTGCAAGCTCAGTTTCCTTATCGGGTGGATACAAAGTTGTGATTCTGGACGAGGCTGATTACTTGAATCCCCAATCCACCCAACCTGCTCTTCGTGGATTTATCGAAGAGTTTTCATCCAATTGTAGATTTATATTAACATGTAATTTTAAGAATCGTATTATAGAACCACTCCACTCAAGATGTAGTGTTATTGAGTTTGCTATTCCTAAGAAAGAAAGAAAAGCTATAGCTGGTTCATTTATGACGAGAATTATGAATATTCTTAAAGCTGAAGTTATTAATTATGATGAGCAAGTTATTGCTGAACTCATTATGAAATACTTTCCAGACTTTAGAAGAACAATCAATGAGTTGCAGAGATATGCTACCTTTGGTAAGATAGATAGTGGCATATTAGTTAATACATCAGATGTCGCAATAGCAGATTTGATGGAGCATCTTAAACTTAAAGACTTTAAACTTATGAGACAGTGGGTAGCTGATAATATCGACGTAGAACCAGCTTCAATGTTTCGTAAAATGTATGATAATATGAATGAGCATGTTGAACCATCTAGTATTCCACAAATGGTTCTCATACTTGCAGATTATCAATATAAGAATAGCTTTGTTGCAGACCATGAATTAAACATGGTTGCATGTTGTACAGAAATTATGGCAGGAGTAAAATTTAAATGAAAAAATATATTCACAATCTACATAATGGAACCTTTGGTCCAGAAGAAGATATCAGTGTAAGATATCAAATGTGGCCAGTCATGTATGAGTTAGAAGTCACAAGATGGAGAGTTGTTCGCTTTGAGGATAACGAAGTAAAATACGAAAGAATTTTTGATTCAGAAAAACAAGCAAAAACCTATATAAAAGAAAATGAATCCGTTTGATTATTTAAAAGCAATTAATGAAACCAAAAAAGATATTATGGTCGATGATATTGCTGAGAAAGAATATAATTCATTTATAATCAATCGTGGTCTTTCATTCTTTCGTGATACTATTCTCTATGCTAATGAAATGAATCGTTTCCACCATTTAGATCATCGTCTTCAGTTTGATTTTTTTATAAATATAATTAAGAAGAAAAAGAGATGGTCCAAATGGATTAAACCACAAGAGGTTGATAATCTCGAACTCATAAAAGAATATTATGGGTATAGCAATGAAAAGGCTAAATCCGCATTATCATTAATGAGCAATGAAGAAATTGAACAATTGAAACAAAGGATTTATAAAGGTGGAAAACGAAAATAAACAAATCACAAATTGGCAACCAACTGATATGTTGGAAGTCAGACTCAACGAACCAGACGATTTTCTAAAAATTAGAGAAACCTTAACACGTATTGGTGTCGCATCACGTAAAGATCAAAAGCTGTATCAGTCATGTCATATACTACATAAACAAGGCAGATACTTTATTGTACATTTTAAAGAACTCTTTCTCTTAGATGGCAAACCAAGCAATCTAATAGAGAACGACCTTCAGCGTAGAAACACTATTGCTACGCTATTAGCTGACTGGGGTCTCATTACACTTGTTGATCCAAGTAGCGCGCAGGACATAGCTCCTTTGAGACAAATCAAAGTAATTCCATTCAAGGAAAAGTCTCAATGGGAACTCTGTCCAAAATATAATATAGGAAATACTCAAACTAAAGAGTAAACTTGTATAAATAAACGTGAATCGCCAAAATATTGGGATTCAATTAACCTTGCTAACTTAATAGGAGGAAAATAAAATGGTAGTAAGAAATAACTTGAACGTACCACGTTCACTATTCGTTGGATTTGACACTTTATTTGAGGATCTCGAAAGAATCCACACTAGTGCTAGATCTAATAGTAATAATTATCCACCACATAACGTAGTCAAGATCGATGACGAAAAGTTTCTCATTGAGCTTGCGGTGGCAGGATTTACAAGAGATAATATTGATATCGAATTAAAAGATGGTATTCTTAAAGTCTCTGGTGAAGTAGAAAAGGATGAGCGTGAATACGCATACAAAGGCATTTCATCTCGCAAATTTGAGAAAAGCTTCCGACTCTCAGAATTTGTTGTAATAGATGGTGCTGATCTTGTGGATGGAATACTCGTGGTTTATGCCAGAGTTGAACTTCCTGAAGAAAAGCGTCCAAGGAAGATCGATATAGGGTCTGCTGGGGCGTCAAAGAAAAAATCTTTTTTGAAAGGCTAGTATCAGCGAAGCAATCCCAGTAGATTGTAATAAACATTTACTGGAGATAACTATGAAAGAACTAATACACATGTTCTTAAAATATGATGATGTAAGAGAGACCCTAGGATTAGTATTGATAAGTTTGACAACATTAACATTGGCACCTTTAACAATCTACCTAACATCTCTCGGATTTTGATTCATGCGGGGGTAAGAAATTACCCCCATCTTTAATTGAAAAAAACGGTGTACATTTACATCGACTTATGGTATAATATATATTATGTTGCAATTCTATACAAATGTTTCTCGTTATGGTAACATGATCCTATTACGTGGATATGATCATGGACGAAGAATTGAAAAGAAAATTAAATACGAACCAATCCTTTTTACGAGTACAAATCTTCCAACAGAGTGGAAAGCTCTTGATGGTAGTCCTGTAGGTATTGCAAATGCTGGTAAAAGATTTGACTCAATGCGTTCAGCAAACGAATATGTCACAGGAAATAAACATGTTGCTGGAAAACAAATCTATGGAAACACTAAGTATATTCCTGCTTTTATTAATGATTACTATCCTGGCGACATTGAATTTAATCGTAATCTAATTAATGTAACAACTATCGATATCGAGGTTGCATCAGACGATGGATTCCCAGAGCCAGATAAAGCCGATCATAAAATCATATCAATCGCTCTCAAGAACAATATTAATAATACTTACTTTATTTGGGGTCTTGGTGATTATGACACTGAACAATCTTATATGAAAGATCATAGTGTTATCTATCGTAAGTTTGATCGTGAAGATGATCTATTAATTAACTTTATTACTCATTGGACTAATCATAGTCCAGATGTTGTGACAGGCTGGAACATTCGTTTCTTTGATATTCCATATCTTGTTAATCGTATTAATCGTATGTTAGGCGATGTCTATACAAAAAGACTTAGCCCTTGGGGACTTATTGATCGAAGAGATGTAACAACAATGGGTAGAACTCAAACTGCTTATGATCTCAAAGGTATATCACAATTAGATTACCTTGACTTATTTAAAAAGTTTGGTTATTCATATGGTGCACAAGAGTCATATAAACTCGATCATATTGCAAATGTTGTACTAGGAGAAAAGAAACTATCCTATGATGAATACTCTAATCTTCATACGCTATACAAATATAATCATCAAAAGTTTATTGACTATAATATTAAAGACGTAGAGTTGGTTGACAGACTCGAGGACAAACTTGGACTTATTACGCTTTGTATGACAATGGCGTATAAAGGCGGTGTAAACTATAATGATACATTTGGTACTACTCTTATCTGGGACACAATCATTTATCGAAGACTATATAAGAATAAGATTGTTGTACCATTTATTGAGGATAAAACCAAATCTGCATATCCTGGTGGTTATGTAAAAGATCCTCATGTTGGAATTCATAACAATATTGTATCATTTGACCTTAACTCGCTATATCCTTCTATTATTATGCAATACAATATGTCGCCAGAGACAATTGCAAATGGTGAGATAACTAATTTTGATATTGAAGGAGTATTAACAAAGTCTTCAAGACCAGACAATAAAGGAAAAGCTCTTGCTGCAAATGGTCAATATTTTAATACTGATAAGACTGGTATTGTTCCATTTATCGTCGATGAGATGTATAAAGAAAGAGTTGAAATTAAAAATAGCATGATTGATGCTCAAAAGAAATTACAAAAGGTAGATAAAAATGACAAACAAGAAGTATACAACATTGAAAGAGATATTGCAATCGCTGAAAATCGTCAAATGGCGATTAAGATTCTTCTTAACTCTTTGTACGGTGCTATGGGTAATCGTTATTTTCGTTTTTTTGACCAGCGAATCGCTGAAGCCATCACCCTTACAGGACAACTTACAATTCGATGGGCCGAATATGCGCTCAACTCCTATCTCAACCGAGTGTTACAAAACACAACATGGAAAGACTATATCGTCGCAATCGACACCGACTCTTTGTATGTGGGCCTAGACGATTTAGTTCAAAAGTTTAAACCAAATAATACAATTGACTTTCTTGATAAGATATGTCAAGATGCTCTTGAACCAGAATTAGAAAAAGCCTATGCCGACTTATTCAATATGCTTGGTGGTGTAGATAATCGTATGGTTATGAAACGAGAAGCCATTGCAGATCGTGGTCTCTGGACAGCAAAGAAAAGATATATTCTAAATGTACATGATAACGAGGGTGTAAGATATCGTGAACCAAAACAAAAGATTATGGGTATTGAAGCCATTAAGTCTTCTACTCCAGCACCATGTCGTGAAGCTCTAAAAGAGATCTTTAAAGTTATTATGCAGAAAGATGAAGCATCCGTACAAGAAGCAATAGAACAATTTAAAAATCATTTTAAAACATTACCTGCTGATCAGATTGCATTTCCTCGTGGAGTCAGTAAAGTTCGTGAGTTTCAGTCGAGAGATACAATTTATAAAAAAGGTACACCAATTCATGTACGAGGTTCTATCATGTATAATAAAATGATTGGCGATCTAGCACTACAGAAAAAATACACAATGATTAACAATGGAGATAAGATTAAGTTTCTTTATCTACGTAAACCAAATACCATTCATGAGAATGTCATTGCTTTTCCAGACTATCTGCCAGAAGAGTTTGGATTACATAATTATATTGATCATGAGTTACAATTCCAAAAGACTTTTCTTGATCCAATTGAGCCAATCCTAGATGCTGTTGGTTGGTCTTCAGAAGAAGTTGCTTCATTGGAGGATTTCTTTGGATAAAAAAATGAAAATAACACTGTACAAAATGACTAAAACATGGTATAATAATACTATAATATGGAGAAAACAATGAAATTAGTGCGTTTATCCTCAGGTGAGGAAGTAATAGGTGAAGTCACTGAGACTGAAAATCTTATCACAATTAAAGATGGCTATACTCTTATTCCAGCTGGAGAAGGTAGAATAGGAATGATGCCATTCATGGCTTATACAAAAGCTAAAAATGGAGTTACAATCGATAAAAAGTTTGTAATGTTTATGATTGAACCAGCTGATGATCTACAAGATCAAGTCAGAAGCATGAGTTCTGGAATTGTTACACCTAATAAGAAGATAGTCACATGATAGATAAAGTTATACATGTTACAGATTGGATTACTGCTGAAGATGTTCCAACTATGTCAAATCCAGAATATAAAAAGCTTGTTAAAAAATGGGGCAAATTTTCTGGGCCATCAGAACCAACAGGTAATAGCATTCATGGTTGTTACCAATGGGCTCATGTTAAAGATATAGAAACTATTGGTAGTGAGCTAATTCATAAAGATATTGGATATATTGGTACAGCAAAAAGAAACATAATAGATAGAACAAGAGCTGTAATTGCTCCTAAAGGTGCACATCCAATTAAAATGATTTTATCGTCTGGTCAAATCACAATGGAAGATTTAAGAGTTAGATATGTTATTACACCATCTGATCCAGACAGTGTAGAAGCTAAGACAGCTGTTAATTTAGAAAAGCATCTACACAATGAAATGAATGATAAATTTGGATATAGATATAAATGGGTTGAAGCTCAACTATCTAGAGATAATCAACACAATTATGTTTTAAAGAATTTTAGAGAATTAACATATCCTCAAGCAAAAATGATATTACCGCAATTAATCAAAATAACAAAACAGCTAGGTGCAGAACATGTTTCTGGCGAAGTAGATCTAATAGTAAATGGAGAAACTGAATGAGCAATGATTGGGTAAAAGACATTCATGACATGCAAACAAAGTATAAGACTCGTGAATGGGTTGAAAATGCTGATAAAGAAAAGCTTAAAAGATTCCTTGAGTTTCGTATTGACTTTTTAAAAGAAGAGTTAATGGAAACAACTGCAGCAGTTACTAATAATGACTCAGAAGAAATTGTTGATGGTCTTATTGATCTTTGTGTTGTTGCTATTGGTACACTCGATGCATTTGGTGTCGATCCATACAAAGCATGGGACGAAGTTCTTAGAGCAAATATGGCAAAAGAAGTTGGTGTTAAACCAACAAGACCAAATCCTTTAGGTGTTCCAGACTTAATTAAACCAGATAATTGGGAGGCTCCTTCGCACGAAGGAAATCATGGTAAGTTTAACGATCTTCGATAGTATATACGATAACAAAACAGACAAACGAATGGACTATGAGTCCTTTGATGAGTTTGAACAAGTATTATATAAACTATCTGAATCTACAAAGTATCCTACTAAAAAGGATGCTCCACTAATTAGTCCAGCGGTATACATCCCCGATACAACGCGGGCTAATGATAACGTCCTTGCTTGGGGCGGCTTCGGGATTCTTGATATTGATGATTATGAAGGTAGAATGGAAGACATCGAAGAGAAATACTCTCAATATCGATATGTTTGCTATTCAACTGCTTCATCAACAGTTGAGAATCCCAAGTTTCGTTTAGTATTTCCACTTACAGATCAAGTTGGTAAAGATGATATTAAACATTTTTGGTTTGCACTCAATAAAGAAATTGGTGATATTGCTGATGCTCAAACCAAAGATCTAAGTCGTATGTATTATATACCTGCAAAATATAAAGATAGTTTTAACTTTATCTTTTCTCATGATGGCGAAGTAATGAATCCTATGTCACTTATGGCAAAGCATCCATATGTTAAACCTAATCAAACAATGTTTGATCGCTTTCCACCAGCAATACAAGAAGCTTTATTGGAGAGAAAGCGTAATCAATTAAATAATAAGAATTTTACATGGACATCCTATCGTGATTGTCCATTTGTTAATCAAAGACAGATAGAAGATTATAAAGGAATTACAGGCACTGGTTGGTATGCAAAAATGTATGAGATCATGCTAACGACAGCAGGTAACGCAATGTCAAAGGGTTATCCTATTACATCAAAAGAGATTGAGTATCTCTGTCGTGATTTGGATAATGATACTGGCAATTGGTATTCTAAACGTGATTTTGAAAAGGAGGCTGAAAGAGCGATTGATTTCGTTTTTAAGAATAACTTATGAGTAAATTTGGAAAAGCAGTAGATAAAGAAGTAAGATATAATGGATTAAATATGTTTAAATCATTTCTAGGTGGAATGGCTTTTGGAGCTTTATTGATGGGATTACTATTATTACCATCAACATTAAAAGCTTCAGAATATGACGAAGCAAGATATTGTTTGGCACAAAACATTTATTTTGAATCAGCTAATCAATCGTTTGCAGGTCAAATTGCTGTCAGCCATGTTGTAATAAATAGAGTTGAGGATTTGCAATTTCCGGAAACCATTTGTGGTGTAGTTTATCAAGCCAGAATGAAAGAAAATTGGAAAGGTAATATGATACCCATAAGAAATCAATGTCAGTTTAGTTGGTTCTGTGATGGTAAATCAGATGAACCTGTTGATTCAGTCACTTGGTTAAATTCTATAAGAGTTGCTGATATGGTATTATCTGGACAATATCCAGACATTACTGAAGGAGCATTGTGGTATCATGCAGATACTGTAAATCCATATTGGTCTAATCATTTAGAATTAGTAACAACAATCGATAATCACTTATTTTACAAATGATAAATTGGTTATTTGGTTGGATTAGTATTGAGTACTTAGAGGAGAAAGGTATATGTACAAATACAGAGTTGAAGTCACAAGAGTCGTAGACGGTGATACAGTTGATGTAGACATCGATCTAGGATTTGGTGTGTGGCTTAGAAAAGAAAGAGTTAGATTAATGGGAGTTGATACCCCAGAATCTAGAACCAAAGACTTAGAAGAAAAGTTTTATGGTAAACAAAGTAAAAAGTTCTTAAAGGAATATATGAAAGACAAAGAGGTATGGTTAATATCTCACGGTAAAGGAAAGTTTGGTCGTATTCTCGGAGAGCTTATTGTAAAAGTAAAAGAAAACGAAGGTCACCCAGTATATGAGGTTGATGTTGAAAAAGTAGTGAATGAAGAGTTAATTAATCATTTCCATGCAGTTCCATACTTTGGACAATCTAAAGATGATGTTCAACAAGGACATATGTGGAATAGAGCAGCTTTAAATGAACAAGGAATTGAATACAAAAAATAACAAAAAAACTATTTACATTATGACAAAACTATGGTATAATATACATTATGAAAACAATTGTAGGATTTACTGCTTCTAGCTTTGATTTATTACATGCAGGTCATGTATCAATGCTCAGAGAAGCAAAAGAACAGTGTGACTATTTAATATGTGGTCTTCAAGTTGATCCATCCTATGATAGACCAGAAGAAAAAAATAAACCAATTCAAACTCTTGTTGAAAGATATATACAATTGTCAGGTGTTAAATTTGTCGATGAAATTATACCTTATGAAACAGAAGAAGATTTGGTTGATATACTAAATACTGTAAACATTGATATTAGAATTATTGGTGCAGAGTATAAAGATAAAACATTTACTGGTCGTGCAACATGTGCCAAACGAGGAATAGAAATCTACTTTAATAAAAGAGATCATCGTTTCTCAACAAGTGGTTTAAGAAATAGAATAACAGGTGAATAATTATGAAAGAATCCGTGAAAGTATTACAAGAGTGTGCTGAACTACAAACTCAAAAATCTAACGATTATCAAAACGATAAATCAACTATAGTACAATCCATGCATTATCGCAGAGGTGTCGATACTATACACGATATGATCCATCAGAAGTTACTTCGTGCACAATCGCTTTTAGAAGCTGATGGTGATCCTAAGTTTGAGTCACTCGAAGATACCTATAAAGATATGATTAACTATTGTAGCTTTGCTGTATCTTATATTCGTGGTCAAATGGAAGGCCAAGATCCAGATAGAGATATGTTCAACAGAAAGGTAAATAATGCAGACGACTAAAGATATTGCAGAAATCTTTATTGATAAACTTAAAAATAAAGAATTTACTACAGATAAAACTGGTTGTAATACAATTGAAATACTTGGTGCATCTTTTCTAGCAGATAGTCCTGCAATTTTTGGTACTCCAAATGATGAGTATATTGATGCTGAAATAGAATGGTATAATTCTAAGTCAACTAATATTAATAAACTTGCTGAAATATATGGTAAGTCACCAGCAGCTTGGCAATATTCTGCAAATGAATATGGTGAAATTAATTCTAATTATGGTCATCTTATATTCAGTAAGAAGTTTCACAAACAATACGAACAAGTTCTTAAAGAATTAGGTGAAGTTAATCCTGATTCTCGTAGAGCTTCAATGATTTATCAAAGACCAAGTATTTGGCGTGAATTCAAGGAAGATGGTAAAAACGATTTTATTTGCACAAATGCAGTTACCTACTATATAAGAGATGAACAATTACATTGTGTAGTTCAAATGAGAAGTAATGATGTTGTATATGGTTATCGAAATGATTATGCTTGGCAAAAATACGTACTAGAAAAACTAGAAAAAGATTTATACTTTAGTGGGCATCCACTTAAAAGTGGTGGTAAAATCTATTGGCAAGTACAAAACTTACATGTGTATGAGAGGCACTTTGACCTTGTTAAATAAATGGGATAAAAGATTTCTTGGTATTGCTTATGAGATATCTACATGGAGCAAGGACCCTAGTAGAAAAATAGGTGCAATTGCAGTAAGAAATAGAAAAATACTCTCAACAGGATATAATGGATTTCCTAAAGGTATTGAAGATAGTAAAGAAAGATATGATAACAGAGAAGTAAAATACCAATATGTTGTACATGCTGAAATGAACTGTATATATAATGCTGCAGAAAATGGAATATCACTAAGAGATTCTACACTCTACATTTATGGTTTACCAGTTTGTGGCAATTGTGCACTAGGTATTATACAAGCTGGAGTCACAAGAGTCATTTCAGTATCAGAAGGAACACCTGATAGATGGATAGAAGCAATAGGAAAAACAAACGAAATGTTTAAAGAAGCAGGAGTGGAATATGACTTCACAGAAGTTTAATGAAAAAGAATTAGCTAATTCTAAAAGAATTTTTAAAAGTGCTACACCAAAATATACAATTGATTGGTATATAAAGTGGATAAGTAGTATTATATTATTATCAGCAATGATGGTAAGATCTAATCCAGAACTAACAATATATGATCAAGGATTATCAATTATAGGATGTTTTGGATGGTTATTAGTTGCTCTCTTATGGAAAGACAGAGCACTTATAATTTTAAATGCAGTAGCAGTAATGATACTTGGAACGGGATTAATAAATACAATAACAGGAGTTTAATATGGAACATTTGATCATACCCACCTTAGGTAGAATACATCAACAAAAAACCTATAATAATTTACCAGAAAAATGGAAAGCAAAAGTTAATTTTACAGTTCAACCGCATGAGGTTGACGAAATGAGAGATATCTATGGCGATAAGGTTTTACCTTTACCAGAATCTATTAAAGGATTATCACCTACAAGACAATGGATATGGGACGAATTTTATGGTACAAGACATATGGTACTTGATGATGATATGGAATACTTTAAATATAAAGGTCCAGCACCAGAACATTTAGATACCAAATGGGAAACTCGTGATATGACCGATGATGAATTTGATGATGCATTTGATACATTTAATAAATGGATGGACGAAGAACAAATATATCACGGTGGCTTTTCTACATCTTGGGTAGTACCAGATCTTAAATATTGGCCATATCAAAACAATGTTAGAATTATGACTAACTGTTATTTTGATTCTAAAAATTTACCAAGAAATATTGTTTGGGATAAATTACAAACCTCACAAGACTTTCATGCAAATTTACAATTATTAACACAAGGATTTGCAAATAGAATTACAACACGATATAGAGTTTCTATAGCTGCAACAAATGCTGCAGGTGGTTGCTCTGAATATCGTACCATTGAGGTAAGTAATCGTGTTCATCAACAATTAGCTGAAATGTATCCAGACTATGTATCACTTAAAACTAAAACAACAGTAAATGGCCCTTGGAAAGGACAAGAGAGAATTACATGTCATATCTCTTGGGCTAAAGCATATAAAGATGCAATTAAAGCAAAAGAATCAAATTCTTTGGAGGATTTTTTAGGATGAAACATGCGGGTATAGTTCCACTAATTGGTGGTGAGATTTTAGCTTCAGAAGAAGCATATGGAATCAAACCAGAATATTTAATGACATATTCTGGATTTATGGGTAATGAAGAACATCTACTTAATTATTATAAAGAAAAAGGATATAACATTCCTTATCATGTTTTAGATGAAGGTCACAAACCAAAAGGCAGTGTTGATATTGTTTCATCTGTTTGTCCTTGTGCAGGTTTAAGTACATATCATAATTCGCACGGTGAACAAAATGAAAATAATCAATGGATGGAAAAATCATCAGAATATGTTTTAAAAGAAATTAAACCAAAAGTTTTATGGGGAGAGAATGCTCCAGGATTAGCTGGTAAGATTGGTGCTTTTATGAGAGAAAAACTATATAAAATTGGCCAGGCCAATGGATATAATTTTTCTATCTACTTAACCAAGAGTTTAAATCATGGTAATCCACAGTATCGTAAAAGAACTTTCTTTTTCTTTTGGGATAAAAATCATTTTCAAAATCAAATACCATTGTTTAATTATTATAATAAAAGACGACGAACTATTCAAGATCTAATTTTAAATGTAAAAAGTAATTTTCAAACAGAGGTACTAAATAAAAAAATACCTAGTCAAGATGATCCTTATTATAAGTTTATGTTAGAAGAAGTAATGAAAATGAATCATGCTGAGTATTCTGCATCGGTTGCACACGAAGAAAAGTCTGTGACAATAGAATCTAGATTAATGAAGACTGGATATAAGCATGGAGAAATTGCTGAATGGATGGATCAATTTCCACAATTTGAAAGAGAAGCTGCAAAGGCTAGACGTAAACATGCAAAGCTTGAAGCAGGAGGTAATATTATGTTACGAGGTACAATTATACCAGTTAATTATATTGGTGCTTTTGTTGTACACTTACCTAAAGTTGTTGCTCATCCAGTTGAAGACAGATACTTAAATATTGCAGAAGCAAAAGCAATTATGGGATTACCTGAAGACTTAGAAGTATTAGATCCAATGAA
>Ga0075475_10000248_pt1 | contig 23735 bp, 26 predicted proteins | sample DEB08_DNA_10_FD_76342 | JGI IMG/M metagenome (GOLD analysis project Ga0075475, IMG submission 76342) | Aqueous microbial communities from the Delaware River and Bay under freshwater to marine salinity gradient to study organic matter... | ecosystem: Environmental > Aquatic > Marine > Coastal ... | reverse complement strand
TGGGTTTAATGGTGTCTGAAGTAGTTAATGACTTTACCAACAACTCTAATAATGGGAAGGAAGATAATAAAGGAGAGATAAGCTATAAAATGGAGAGAAGGTATAAGAAGGGATGGAAGATACATAAAGTATCTCTTAATGAATTAGCGTGTATCACGAGCTATTAACGAGTAACGAGTGAGCTATAAATTACATATGTTTGTATAGAATGATGATAGGGTTGTGTGTGGATAATGAGAAGGAATAGATAGGTTCGTGTGTCCCTCTCTTCTTTTTTTTCTATATAGACCATCCTTTCCTTCCAGCCTGCCTTTATTACGCAAGAAAAAACCGATAAAAAAAGGGGAAATAAATGGGGGAAGGGTTGGTAGTTTGGTAGAAAGTTCTTATATTTAGATGTAATTAATTAATAAAGGTTATGACATATTCAGAAAAAGTAAAGAAAGCATCTACCATCCTTAACGCTATTAACGGCCTTTCAGATGATCAATCTATTGGTATTGTATATAAAGGAGAGACCTATAAGGTAAAGGCTTATAAGTCATATGATGATAAATTATCATATAGTGTCTGGAGTGGTTATAATGGTATGAATGTTAGTAAGGTTGGTAAGACCTCTATGGATCTTTATTCATATGATATGATGAAGCAACGTACTACCTATCGTATGTCTTTATTAGACTGCTCTATCGTTCCGGAATTAGAACCTATCAAAGAGGTATAGTAGTACCAGCCATATATAGCCTTATAGACTCTATTACACTATTGGCCCTTCTATCGGTTAGTATTGCCTGGTAAACATATAGCCATATATTGCCCATAAGAAGATAGGTGGGCAGGATAAGAAGATAACATCATATGGCCTTTATAAAACATAATCATAAAGATAAGAAATTTATTTCGAACTACCAACCATCCCATATAAAGATTTGGTCAGGAGGATGTCACCTTTAGGTCACCTTGCCATAACACTGCCGGTATAGTTCCCTATAGTGGGCTCGTGGTCGTGGCTGCGGCCTATCTAATTTCCCTCTCCCGGCTAACTTTCGTGATATAGGTTATATATATTTATATATTTATATATTAAGACCATACCTCAAATGTACTATCGTAGTACTTATAGAAGTTATCACTAAATTGCCTATCATCCGGCCAATGGTTATTACCTGGAGGTAGTGTATCGTCTTTATACCATTGAGAGAGGATAGACATCATACTGGGAATATTACCTAACACGTCATATGGATGTATTGTGGGTATTATAATGGCTTTTTCTACTCTATCCCTAACTCTTCGCACAAACGTATCTACTATAGCGCTTTTGAGTTGGATTTGATCTTCATCATTATAAAGCTCTAAGAAGAATAGTTCAACGGCTTTTTTAAATCTACTTGTGGGTTCTTGATTATTATTTTTAGGTCTAATCTTTCCTGTAGAATTTATATGATAATCATTCCAATAAAACCTTGATACAGCACTAATACCAACAAGCATAGAATGGTAAGGCTTAATATATTTTTCTACTTCAAGAAATCTTAGATACGAATAATCAACCCCAGTACCGCCTCTACTTAATATTATTCCTCTTTTATTGTACTTTTCAAGATAGTGGAGAATGTAGTTTGCCGGTGTATCCATAAAACTATCACCAAAAATCCAGCATATATCCTTATCAAAGCCATTCAGGTACCCTAATATACTAAATACCGAAGGGCTATTAACAAGAAGCTTCTTATCCTGTAGTAATAAGTATCTGTTTGGAGTCATACTTACTATATACTGGTTCTAATTCTAAACAACCATTATCCCATCCATCAGCTTCTGCTAAGCATGAATTACTATATATGGTACCATCTGGTGCTCTTACCGGTTGATATATCTCTATACATGTAACACCGTTATTAGGCTCGCCTTTATTACATATATCTACTTCAGTAACACATCCGTAAAAGAAAAACAGTAATATCAGCCCGATAGCCGTACTTACAAGCCATCTATTATTTATCTTACTCCTCATATCTGGAGTTATATTGTGTCCTCTTATAATAATATCCTTTATCAAGTGAAAGGTAACCATTACAATGAGAAATACTACGGCGCTAATTATAAAGCTTTGACTCATACTTTAATATAAGAACTTTTTGGTGGAAAAACAAGAAATGTGGGGAAAATTTTGCGGAAAAATTTCGCGCGTAAGGGGGTTTTAGACAATCCTCCTCAACCTGTTTGCATACGGCCAAGTAACCCCTAAGGGTTTCTCTATCCCAAGGAACTCAAATATTAAATCAATCTTTTTAAACTGATATAATTCTTCATAACTTATATCAATGTAACGTCCTTGTGTATGGTTAGCTCTAAGTTCTTTAAATTCGTCTTTTAGCTGCTGAAATAACAGTAGACTTAGCTCTGAGGATTTATAATCACGGGGTATAGAGTAAGGTTTCTGTAAATGTACGTTGTTAGCATTACAGAAATCATAAGAACTAACTTGTTCCTCAAAATTACCTCTATGCAAGAAAATAGTATAATCAAATCTACTGATAAATTTTTGATAATCAAACTTATGAATATTAGAACCTGCTGCGCTTCCCCAGAATAATTCCTTAACAAGTATTTTTTTACCTATATGATGGTCTAAACCTTGGCAGGTTTCAATCTCTGGAAAGAAAAATTGTGAGAGCTTATTGAATGGTTCATAAAAAGTATAAAAGCCACAGAATCTTAAATACCCTGCTAAGTGTGTAGAACCGCTTCTTGGTTCAGCTAATATTAAAACCGTCATTTATTTTTAATTTGCTTACTATGATAAATATAAAGAGAGTTAATATTTATAGAAAAACATAGATGCGGAAGCCGACTGACAGAAACTTCTATAAGGTTAAAGAAGTAAAGGAGTTTTACGACTTAAAGGGTAATGAAATAGACTACTACCTTAAGGATATAAGAAACTATAAGGGGAAATGGCTGGGTACGGATAATCCTGAGCGTTGGGAGCAAAATAAACAACTACATAAAGATCATCCTGATATTGAGTGGTGGGAGAATAATCCTATAGAATACGAGTTTAATAACTATAACTTTAGAACTCCAGATGATTTTAATACTACCGATGAGGGAATTATCTTTTTAGGTTGTTCTCATACTGCTGGTGTGGCGTTGCACTGGTATCAGACATGGGTTAGTTATGTTGTTAACCACTATGGATTAAAGGCGTGGAACTTAGCTATTGGTGGGATGGGTATACAGACAGCATATAGGAACTTAGTACTTTGGACGCAGAAAGAAAGAAGATTAAAAGCTAAAAGTGTTTGTTTGTTAATACCTCATTTTTACAGGTGGGAGTTTTACGGACAAGATTCTCAGAAGTGGAATCCTTTAACGGCTGTTGGACTGCCTGGGTATGTGCCTGGAGAGTTTAAAGGTATAGTAGGCATGTTAAACGACTTATTATTCTCAGATAGATCTACGTTTTGGTTAATGAGGTCACAGTTAGATGCTATTAAAGCTGTCTGTGATAGGTTTGATATGAATCTTTATGTAAATACAACGTTGCCGGTAGCGTTTTGGGAAGATCCGGCTGTTATTCCTGTACATGCACGGGATTTTTCTCACTGTTCTCCTTTTCAACAGGAGTTTATAGGGTTAAGGTTTATAGAAATGATTGAAAATAAAAAAGTATACGACCCTGAAGTCTTTGATTTCTTTAAAATGGCGTGGGAAGTAGGAAATACTAAAAGAAAATAATGGTTTGGACTTTTGGAGATAGTTTTACACAGGGGTGTAATGCTGATTTACCAGGTAATTTTGTTGATTTTACCTATGGAGATATAATAGCTTCTTATTTAGCACAGCATCATAGTAAAATAGCTCATTATGGTAGCACTATGAATGACATTTTCATGGCTATGACGCGTTACTTTACTAAAATTTCTGAAGATGATATTGTAATTTTAGGGTGTACTACACCGATCCGCATACCGTTTCCTACAAAACACCAGTATTCTTTTAATAATTTTCATAACAGACAGGGTGAATACGGGACTTTAACAGGTTTGGCGGCTGGTCATCTTGATATTGATGGAAAATATATAAAGGATCATTATTTACCGCACGTAACAAAAGAGGAAGGTGCAAGAATTAATGAAAAAGTTATAGAATTTCATGAAAATATAATAAGACCTTATAGACACCATTATGAACATTACTATGAAACATGGGTGATGTATTGGGAAGATATATTTCGAGAGAGAGGAACTAAGTTTTACTGGTGGACTCCTGAGTTATGGTACCCGAATGAGAAGTACCAAACAAGCTGCCAGCATTGGACTCAAGAATATCATGAAATTTTTGCTAAAAAACTGTTAGAATTTATAAAAACTACTGATTACGGTCAATTTACTGGTCTCCAACTGGGAGATAATCCATAATTAGGTGTTCGCTTGCAGTTTCAACGTTATCTACATCGTAATCTTCGTACACTATGTCTTGATGTTCGGGGAATACTACTCTAAAATCAGTCTGTCTCCACTTATCCATGTCTCTCAACCACTTTAATGCTGCAGGAAACTCACTTGAAAAGTCGTTACTGTACATTAACTTTATCATTCCTGAGTAAAATTTGTACATATTACCGTCATTTCTTGTAGCGTCGTGGTTTAAAACTTTTAAAATAGCTTTTTCTATTTGTCTTTTCTTACTTAACGGTGCAGTACGTAGGTCTAAGTATCTATGTATTACTTGATTGGGGGATATTATTAAGTTTGGCCTATTTTCCATAAACCATAGTATCATATCAATAGCATTAATAGCATTAAGCCAGGTAAAAGTAACAGTTACTATGATTTCTGTTTGTGGCAAGGCTTCTATAACTTTATCACAGTTAGCTACTGTTTTCTCGAAACTCATATTACCTCTAAAGTAGTTACACCCTTCTCCCATAGCATCAAAACCAACGTTTGCAGTTACTTTAGGGAAATGACTCCATAGTTCTATTAAGCTTTTCTTTCTATATGAAAGAATACTTAAGTTAGTAAAGTATCTAATAGTAGGAAATATCCCTTGTTGTACAATATACTCTAAAGCATCCCAGTGCTGCCAGTGTAGTAGTGGTTCTCCTCCTGAAAAACTTATCTGTTGTAGGTTGTGTACGTGTTTTTTTACTTGCTCTAAGAGATGGTGTTCGTCTCCTCCTGAGTGTATTACTGCACTACGGTTAGGATCTATTACTCCTCTTTTTAACATCTCTTGAAATATAAGAGAAGACGTAGTTGGGTTACAGTCTATACATTTATAGTTACATATGTTACTGAATCTTAACCATAACATTTTTAATTTAGGGTCTTCGTTATAATCATATTCAGGCATCTGTTCTAATAACCATTCTCGAGTATTCCAAGCTCCGGCATCTTGTCTATTATAACATTCATTACAGGCAGAGTTTCTGATGCCTGCTTTCATGTCGTCTTGAAGCTTCTTAACTTGAGGTGATTCCCAGTACTCTTCAATAGTCTGGTATTCGGTTAGTTTATTACATTGAGTACAGGGTCCCATTTCCCCTGTCATGCTGTAAGATATACTACTAAAGGGGAGAGGACAGATTGTCTTACTTGGATGTGCCATTAAAACTTATTTGACTTTATATATAAATAGTTGATAGATATTTATTTAAAAAGGAAATGTGGACAACACCTTTCGAAGGTCACGATCTTAAATGGGGTTTAGATTTTGAAATATCTTCTTACTGTAATGCTAAATGCCCAGTCTGTCCTCGTCATTATTTAGGTAGTACAAAGCTTCATCCTAAGCTACAGCAAGATAATATATCTTATGAACAATTTGTAGAATGGTTCCCGTACGACATCCTTAATAAAGTCGGGCAGTATAGCTTTTGTGGTAATTTTGGCGATCCTGCAATGAATCCAGATTTTATCAAAATACTTGAGTATATTAGAGGTAACTCTACTGGTCATTTTGCTCCTATTGTTATGAGGACTAACGGTGGGCCGAGAGATACTCAGTTCTGGTTTGATGTGGGCAGATTAGTAACTTTAACAGTTTTTAGTGTAGATGGATTACAGGATACTAATCATCTATATAGAAGAAATGTAAGGTGGGATAAATTAGTTGCTAATATGAGAGAGTGTGCAAGGGGAGCGAAGGAGTATGGTCGTAGTACGCAATGGGAGTATTTAGTGTTTAAACATAACCAGCACCAGACTTTACCTGCAAGAGAGTTAGCAGCAAAGTTTGGTATAGATACAATAGTTTTTAAAAGGCCTAATGGTATGGATGACATGTTTAATAAAAAACATGGTCCGTTTTGGGTTAGAGATAAAGATGGTAATGCGGAGTACTCGTTACAGCTTGCTGATATGCATCGTTGGAAAGATTGGGAGGTTGATCTTGGTTATGGTGTGCCGTCGCCGTTGAGTTTTACTGAGGAGGATGCAGAGGGAACATATGGGAGTGAAATAGACTATCAAACACCTGCTTTCTTGGAGGCGGAGAAATACGATATTAAATGTAAAATGGTTAAGCCTGATAGATTTACCGGAGGTACTTTATCGGATCTATATATTTCTGCTCAGGGAATGATTCTGCCGTGCTGTTATATGGGTGCTGAGGTTAAGAGAAAGTATAATGAAAGTATATATAATCAGCAAGCTCAAATACTTCCATATGAAGAGCTTAAGTTACAGAATAATAGTTTTTACCGTATCATGGAGATACTGGATCGGCAGGTTGCTTCTAAGTGGAATACTACTCATGAGTGTGGTAGGTCTATACAATGTAGTATGGTTTGCGGTATAAGAAACGGGTTAGATAAAGATATACAGGCTTATAAAAAGTTAAAATCTGCAAAGGTCATATAGTATCTATTTATTAGAAATGCAATACTTGGATCCTAACACGCTATTTGCAATCTTTGAACAAGGAGATGAGCAAATCTATAGAGAGCATGGAGTAGATGATGCTCTTAAGAATCCTTATGTATTAATGGGAATGACTGTTAGAGGAGTGGATAATTACCATATGATGGATATGATGTATCTTAGACAGTATCCAGAGCAGTATAAAAACGTTAGAAAAGCAATTAAGTACAAATACTTTAATAAACTATATTCTTACTTAGAGAAAATAGATAGTAAGCATTTTGATAGTATATATAAAGTGGGAGAAAGTTTCGAAAAAGGACAATGTTTCGTATCTTTAGATTATATGCTTAAATATTATGAAAGTTTAGAGCAATATGAGAAGTGTGCTGTTATTAAAAGATTTCAAGACTTACTATTAAAGCCTGTAGAAGAGTTATATGAAAAAGCCCATCCAAGAAAAAGAGCAAGTTCGCTTTAATACTGTTTGGTCAATAGGAGATTCGTTTGCTGCGGGTCTGTGTTGGGATCAAGAGTTAGCGGATTCTGAAGGAAATCCAAACCCGTATAGAATAGTAGAGTATACTTATGCTGAGTCATTAAAGGATTCTGTCGAGTCTAAAAATAATGTGCAAAGATTCGGTTATCCGGGCTGTAGTAACTTAGATGTAGTATCAATGGTTATGAAGCATTACTCAAAGATGCGTAGAGGAGATGTAGCTATCCTTACTTACACAACTCCTGAAAGAACTTTACTTCCATTTGATAGAGTAGTAGATGGTACTAAGCTACCTTTGATCAAGGAGTTTACAGAGTCGGACCTATGGTACCCCACTCTTAAATCACTTACTGGTCCAGAGATGCTTGATCTCGATAATGATGATTGGCGTTTACACCAAGAAGGTACATGGGTAGGCCAGCCTATAGACAATATAGAAAAAGGTATCAGAAACTTCTTCTTACATGTAGTGGCCCCCAAGTGGAATAACTACAATAACTACTATACCAATCTAATGAACCTTACCGTTAACCTGTTACATCATAAAGGAGTGAGTACGGTAGTACTTCATAATAGACTATGGGAGGAATTAAAAGTAGAGGTTAAGAAGAAAAAGTATGTAAATGCCGGGTATCTCCATCAAGAGGCTCACTGTCATTGTGGGCATTGGAATGAATTCGGTCACCATTTAATAGGTAAGGCTGCTTATGAATGTTTACTGGATGGAAATGTATGGTTGGATCAAAATAATCTTTTAGATTATCTTAATAAAGCTTACGAAAGAAAGACTATAGATAAAGTTAAAAAGTAAATCGCGGTGCAACTTGCGCGTTTGCGCGCGGCGTGCTAAAGCTTTTTATAAAAACAGTTGCCTCTCCGAGTTTTTCTTCTTATATTTAAGTATAAAAATCAAGGTTATGTTGTATATTGCTATTATTATTTGTTTCTTTGTTCTTGCTTTCCAACTTAGAATAGTTGCTATGATGTGGAAGCTTCATGGGGTTGATATCTTACCTCATCTTGCAGCTCTCATTCTTGCGTTATTACTTGTTTCTTGCTCTATAGAAGAGGAATTAAATCCTCCTACTTGCTACGGAGGTGAGTGTAATGCTACATTTGAAGTAGATGGATGGTTAGATACTAATGGGTACTACCATGTAGATTTAGACTATAATTCTCAATACTATCCAAGATTTAATATCTTTATAAACGCCAACCCTACAGATCCTTGGTGGTGGTATAACGATGTTCCTGTAGTTCAAGCTTCTTTTTTTACGGAAAATACATGGGAGTTTCAGAATGATATACTCCCGGTAGTTCAACCTACCAGAATTTACTTATCTCAAGAAACTTCCACTCGAATGGTAGGTAAGCGTATTGTAGGGCCTATCCCTCCAGAGATGCAAGGAGATACAATCTATATAGAGCCCGAGGTTTTTTGGGAGGCAGGAAGTGCTTCTAAGTATAAAGTTTTTAATAACTTGAAAATAATCTTGGAATAAGTTGCTTTTTAGAAAAATTTTATATATCTTCAATATATGTTATATAACTAATATATAGATATATAAATATATAATATAAAATATATAAAAATATATAATAATAATATAACAGATATAATATTAATAAGGTTAAATATGTTAACAGCAGAGAAAATTCAATCTAATTTCGAAAAACATAAAAAAATCATAAGTACTTATATTGGAGAAAGAAAAGATAGTATTTTTTCTATGCTTGAACATATGGAGGAGGTTTATGTTATGGCCCCTGCAAGTGGTAAAACGTGGTATCATAGTGCATTTCCTGGCGGGTATGTAGATCACGTGAATAGAGTTGTGGAGTATGCAGTAAAACAGTCAAGGTTGTATGAAGAGATGGGTGGTAGTATAGACTATTCCCAAGAAGAACTGGTTTTTGCTGCATTATTCCATGACCTTGGTAAACTTGGAGACGGAGATAAACCTAACTATATACCCCAGACAGATAAATGGAGACAAGATAAACTCTCAGAGATGTACACGTTTAACCCAGATCTCGATTTTATGTTAATACCGGATCGCTCTCTATTTATACTACAGAAGTTTGGTATAAAAGTTTCACAGAAAGAGTTTTTAGGTATTCGTCTTCACGATGGTGTTTTTGATAAAGCAAATGAATCTTATTTCTTTAGTCATCAAGAATCATCAAGACAAAAAACAAGTCTAATTTCTGTTTTACACTCTGCCGATTTTCTCGCATCTAAAGTTGAATACGATATGTGGAAAAACAATGGAGGTGACTCTACACCTAAAGTTAGTAAAACAGCTACTACTACAGGAAAAAACGTAAAATCCTCTCAAGGTCTTTCTAATATCTTGAAAAACCTTTAATAAATGAAGCAGGCGAAATCTTTTGAGTCGCCATTTTATTGTACCTCTCCATCATCTGCTCTATTTGTAGGTCCAAATGGCGATATTTCCTCTTGCTGCTCAGGTACTTTTAAATTTGGGGATATAACAGACAACTCCACTATAGACTATATTGTTAACTCCCCTCGTGTAAAAGAGTTGAGAAATAATATTCTAAATGGTAAATTAGACAGTTTCTGCACTACATGTCTTCGAGACGAAAGAATGTCAGGTACAAGCCAACGTGATTGGTTCAGAACTATAGAGTCTGAAGAACCGGAAAAATTTAAATTAAAAGCACTTGATTTAAGATGGAGCACAGTATGTAATTTTGCTTGCATCTACTGTGATGAAAATTGGAGTAGTACTTGGAGTAAACTAAAAGGTATTCCTTATAGCAAATCCGAAAACTTAAAAAAAGTTAATAAAATACTTGACTATATTAAAGAATACGGCTCTGATAGTATAGAGCAAGCTATTATAGCAGGTGGTGAACCCCTCGTACAGGTACAAAATAACACTCTCCTTGACATATTACCTCAAGACTGTAAAATAGATATTATTACTAACTTCAGTGTTGATTTAAGTAAATCATCAATATTTGAAAAATTAAGGAAAAGAAAGAATGTAAAATGGACGGCAAGCTTAGAGAATATAGGTCAACAGTTTGAATATATAAGACAAGGAGGCAGTTGGGATATCGTAAAGAGAAATTTTGACATAGTAAAATCAGAAACTGAACATACATATGCCTTCTTATCCGTCTTTAATTTATTTAGTGCTAACGATATAGATAAATTTTTATCATTTTCAGAACAAATAGAAGTACCGGTTCTATGGCAAACTATAAAATCCGATGCAGAAGTATTAGATCCAGCATGCTTTAGCGAGAAAGTTAGAAACTTTATACTTGAAAAGTTGGAAAGTAGGAAAAATAATCTTAATATGGTCTTAAACGCTGATTTTATTTCTGAATCTATTAAACATATACAGAACGGCTCAGAAGGGTATATAGCGGATAAAAACTTTAGACAATATATTGAGCGACATGAATCAAAATATAATCAGACAAAGTATAAATTTAACGAGCTTTGGCCTGAACTTGATGCAATAATCGCCAAAGAAACAGTTATATAATGTTAGAACTAAGTTACATAATTAGTGGAGTATTAGGAATATTAATAGCTATATCACTATACGCCATTCGCAACCTTTTACTTAAAGTAGAACGCTATGAAGACGTATTACAAGATCAAACTAAATATCTTCAAAATATATCTAACTCTATTAGAGAGGGGAGTGAACACTTAAAGACGTTAGATGAAAAAGGTGTTTTCCAATCTGACGATGAAGTAGGTCAGTTCTTTGAACAAATGAAATACGTACAAGACGAGCTAAACCGATACATGCTCCCCGAAAATTATGGCAAGGAAGAAAAGCAAAGCTAATTACTTTACTGCAGAAACTGAGGAGTATATAGTTAAGTATAACAACTCTACTGATGTTGAATATCGAAATAAGATCTTCACAGATCACATATACCTACCTTTTTACAAGTTAGCAGAAAACATTATACATACTTTTAAGTTTTATTATACTGATGTAGATCAAATAGAAGATCTAAAACATGAAATAGTTTCAATATTATTAGAAGAAAAGATTATGAAGTTCGATTCTACTAATGGTGCGAAAGCATATTCTTATTTCGGTACTATAGTAAAAAGATGGCTGATTAATTATAATAACAAAAATTATAAAAAATTAAAGCAAATTGGATCTTTTACTGATATTGAAGAATCATATGAAACTACTGAGCTACCAAATCGAGAAGCAAGTATCTCTTTAAGTCAATTGATTGATAAATGGGTAGAGAGTGTTTACGATAGGTTTGATGAGCTTTTCAATAAAGAAATAGATTGTAAGATAGCAGATGCAGTACTAACGGTTTTTAAAACAAGAAATGATTTAGATATATTTAAGAAAAAAGCATTATATATCTACATTAGAGAAATGACTGACTGCGATACCCCAAACCTTACTAAAGTCATAACCATACTAAAAGATGATTTTAAAGAACTCCATCAGAGAGTATACGATTTAGGTTTAGTCTACAATAAAGAACCCTAATCTATTTATAATAAAACTTAGTATGAGTTTAGATAAAGAAATTTTCAAAGGAAAAACTCTATCTGATTTATTTGGTGAAATATACGATAACTCTAACGAAACCAAGCATCAAGTAAGAGCGTTAATTAATGAACTTAAACCCCTTATAGAAAACATTGGGGACGCTACTCTCATTGTTCCTATGATAAAAGAATATATGGAAATAGGAGTAAAGAACGATGAGCATTTAATTAAATTAGCGACAGTAATTCAACGTATAGAAACAGCGCAAGCTAAAGGAGATGGAGGAGAGTTTGACTTTTCTGATCTTCAAGACTTACTTATGGAGCAAGAAGAAGTTAGAGAAGAAATACAAAGTATAGAAGACCAATCAGAAGAAGATGGCGATTAGCTACGGTAACAGACAGAGTTTAGGGAGAAGTAGTTCCGGCGGTTCGAATAGTTCGAAAACGTCTAAAATTGTCTTTGGCCGAGTTATAGATATTATCTCAGATGCCTTTCATCCTGAATACGATACTTTTCAAAAAAGTATAGGACTGTACGGGGTCATATATAGAGAAGTAGCTCTTGCTACTCCTGAAGAAGAGGAAGCACCCAAAAAATTTGCTTACTGCGGTAGAAGTGATTTTATTAGACTACCTTTAAAAAACGAATTCGTTGTAATAGAGAATAGACCTAATACTGGAGAAGCAAGAGATGCTACATCTGACGCTACTAAAGCTTATTGGGTAGATATAGTTAACCTATGGAATCATCCGCATCATAACGCATATCCAGATACTATACAGGTAGGTGAAGGAGCAGCAGATTTAGGAAAAGATTTCAAAGAGCAGAACAAAATTAATACACTTCAACTCTTCCCAGGCGATACAGTATTACAAAGTAGATACGGAAGCTCTATACGCTTCAGCGGAACTAAGTACGATTCAAATAAAATCTCTACATCTTCTAATAACGGCAAACCTTTTACAATTCTTCGAAACGGACAACACGATGAAACAAGAGACGGTGATGAGACTATTATAGAAGATATTAATAAGGATATGAGTTCTATATATCTCACATCTAACCATAAAATTGACTTAGATCAAGCTAATACAAAACAAGAAGCCTGGGACAGTAAGCCTGAACTTTCTAATAAATTCGAAGGAGCACAGATTTTATTTAACTCAGATAGAATATTTTTGAATTCAAAGAAAGAAGGAGTATATTTATCTGCTATTGAAAATATCGGGTTGAACTCTAAGTACATAGGTATAGATTCTGATAAGTATATAACATTGGATTCTAAAAAAATTTACTTAGGTAGAGTCGCTCTCAAAAGAGAAGATGAACCTGTTCTACTTGGCCAGACAACAATAGAGCTTTTAAATCAGTTCATAACTCAAGTTGAACTATTAACTCAAGCACTATCAAAACCTTTACCCCCTCCTGCTTACGTAGCACAAGTAGCAGCAGTGGCTAACTCAGTTTTACCTCAACTTCCTCCTTTGAAAACAAGACTAAAGACACTTTTGTCTAAAAAAGTATTTACAGAGTAATGCCATACGTTAATATACCAGATAGTAAGTTAGCACTCGGAATTGCTAAGATAGTAGGAAAACTACAAGGGAGACTTGCCAACCAGGTAGTTAAATCTCAACTTGACCTAACACAGCAGTTTAGAAGAGAAGGATGTCCTGCATCAGGACCTACTAATAGAGCAAGAAGTAAACAAGCTCAACTTTCAAAAAATGTTTCGAATATTAACAGGAGACTTGAAAAATTTAGAAGATTAGCTAAAAAATTAACCGGTCCAGTAAAAGGACTAAAAGCAGCGTTAAAGTTAATCATTTTACTTCCTATTCCTCAATCCGTACCCCCCGGCTTCGGTATACCTGTAGGAATAACTACTAAGTTTGCAGATATAATGCACTTATTAAAAGAGTTTATTAAACAGATTAGTGATGATATTGATGCTATAAACGCAATTTTAGATACTCCTAATAATTTAACCACATCACTAACGAAACAGCTTGCTAATTTAGATGGAGCTGTTAGAGCCTGTGAACTTGAAAATGAATTAAGAAATCAGTTAGAATCTGGAGCTGTAGATAGACAACAGTTATTAGATATAGGCCTGATAAACGATAGTGATGATAACGGTGATATTGAAGAAATTTTTATTACATCTAAACTTTTACCCTCATTTGTAGGGGGTAATAATATTGCACAAGATGGAAACTTGTTAGCTAATAGTACTACTGCTACTAATAACAATGACCCTCTCTATAGAGGTAAATGGACGACGGGTATAAGGTATTACGTTAAAGACAAGGTACTATATCAAGAAAAAATCTGGGTATGCTCTAAAGAACATATTAGCAATATTAACGGAGGTAAAAATGATGGACCCCCCGGAATTGGACCATGGGTTGAATCCAATATAGTTTTAGCAGGCGGTGATTTCGGTCAACTCGATAGTAATTTTGAACTTAACGGTGATTACGAAAATGCTATTAAGACTTTAGAAAACATACTTTTAAAACTTGAAACAAGTACTATAGACGACAAAGTAAAAGACAACGTTAGTAAGCTTTTAAAATCTTTCAATACATTATATACCCCAGCAAATGGTAGCTTAGCCGGCACCGACAGCTCTGGTAATATTTTTTATACTGCCCCAAACGGGGAGGTATATAAGTTAAAGATAGTAGAGGACCGTAATTCTCCTAAAATAGCTCCAAGACGTTTTGCTGTAGCTGAAGATAAAGAAGGTGTTGTAGTTTTACAAGGACCAAAATCTTTTAGCTCATCTACAGATATCCTCATAGAGGAACTAAAATTCAGATTAGATAATCAACTTCCATAACTAAACTATTTATATATATGAAACTCGATCAATTAAGAAAAATCATACGAGAAGAAGTAAGAGCAGCTGTTAAGGAGGAGTTACAAGAAGTAATGAATGAAGCAGTAAAATTTGCTTCTACTCCCGATATACAGCCAGCTAAAACGGAATATCAACCGATAAAACAAAAAGATATCTCTCAAACCTGGTCAACAGGTAGAATGAATCCTGGTACTATTCCTTTAGAAGAAATGCTTGCCGATACTCAAAAGAGAATGACTAAAGAAGATTTAAATCACATAATCGGCGGATCTGGTGTACATAAACCTAATTTTGCACAGTCTATGGCAACCCAAATGACTATGGAGAATCAAGGACCAATGCCTGGGATAGATATTAGTAAGTTAGATTTTGTAGCTAAAGCAAAAAATGTTTTAGATGCATCATATAAAAAAGATAAAAACAGAATAAGTTTATAATGGCATTTAATATACAGAAAATAGATCCACTTGATCTCCAGCCCCGTAAGGCTATAGGAGTAAAATTACCCTTTAGTGGAAGAGCTGTATTTAACTCTACTTACGAAACTAAGTATGCTATTAGAACTAATTTAATTAATTTTTTCTTAACCGGTAAAGGAGAGAGATTTTTAAACCCTACTTTTGGCACGGATTTAAGAAATTTACTATTTGAACAACTAACACAGGATAAAGTAGCGTTAATCGATACAACTATTAGAAGAGAAGTAGAAATATACTTTCCCCGAGTAGAGCCTGTCGAGATAAGTATTACAGGGATACCAGATACTAATACAGTACAATTTAGTATGAGCTATATAGTAAAACAGAGCAATATAGAAGATGAAGTAGTAATAAATTTTGAACAGTAATGGCAGAAAAAAGAGATATAAAGTATATTAATAGGGAATTTAGTGACTTTAAGTCTGCACTTATAGAGCACGCTAAAAACTATTTTCCTGATACATACAACGACTTTAATGAAACCTCTCCAGGACAGATGTTTATCGAAATGGCTGCCTACGTAGGAGACGTTCTATCTTTCTATCAAGATACACAACTACAAGAGACATTTCTACAACACGCTAAAAACCCTGCAAATCTATACTCATTAGCATATATGATGGGGTATAGACCAAAAGTTACTTCTGCATCTACTACCGAACTAAACATCACTCAGACTATCCCAGCAATTGCTTCTGGATCAAGCTTTAAGCCAGACTTTTCTTATGCAGTAAAACTTAGCGACAACTCTACTGCTACTGCAGATACAGCAGGGAACACCACTTTTCTATTAGATAGACCAATTGATTTTACCTTTAGTAGCTCTTACGATCCAACCGATATTACTATATCAGAACTTACTAACGGTAACCCCTCAACCTACCTACTAACTAAAAGAGTAAAAGCATCATCAGCTACTATTAATACTACATCATTCACCTTTACATCGGCTGAGAGATTCAAGACTGTTAGTATAGCAGATGATAATATAATAAAAGTATTAGACATCGTAGACTCTGACGGCAATTTGTGGTATGAAGTTCCCTACCTTGCACAAGACACTATCTTCAAAGAAGAGACTAATACTACTCAAGACAATCAATTAGTACCTAACTTATTAAAGTTAGAAAAAGTTCCACGAAGATTTGTTACAAGAGTAACATCTAAAGGAGTGCTTCAAATACAATTTGGAAGTGGTATATTGAGCCAAGATGATGAAGAGTTCCTACCTGACCCTACCTATGTACATAAGTTCGGTGATCAATCGTTAGTGGATTCTTTAGATCAAGCATTTGATCCTACAAACTTTCTATTTACCAAAGCGTACGGTTTAGCACCATCAAACACTACTTTAACTGTTAGATACCTCTCAGGAGGCGGCATAGCATCTAATGTACCCGCTGGTACTATTACTTCACTATCAACAACACCAACACCCGACGATGGTGTTTATTCTCAAACTTTAACCTGTACTAACCTACTACCCGCCATAGGGGGTAAAGACGCTGATACAGTAGATGAAATTAGACAAAATGCATTGAAGTCTTTTTCTGAACAAAAAAGAGCAGTAACTATTAGTGATATTACTGTAAGAGCATTAACGCTGCCACCGCAATTTGGTACCCTTGCTAAAGTATACGTAACTAAAGAAAGTGTATCAGAGAGAGCAAGCGTGCTTGAAAAAAACCCATTAGCACTTTCTTTATATTGTCTTGCATATGATGTTGATTCTAAACTAACCACAGCGTCTTTATCTTTAAAAGAAAACCTAAAAACATATCTATCTCAATATATGATGCTCACTGACGCTATAGATATAAAAGATGCTTTTGTAGTTAATATAGGTGTAAAGTATGAAGTTATAACTCTCCCAAGCTATGCTGCAAGAGATGTGCTACTTAAATGTACTAATACACTTAAAGATTATTTTGATATTAAAAAATGGAATATTAATCAGACAATAAACCTATCGAAACTCTATACACTATTAGATCAAGTTGATGGAGTTCAAACAGTAAAATCAGTAGTCATAGATAACAAAGCACAAGGAGACTACTCAGAATTTGCTTACGACGTAAGAGGAGCCACTAAAAGTAATGTAGTATATCCTTCGTACGATCCATGTATTTTTGAAGTTAAATTCCCTGATGTAGATATTCAAGGACGTGTAACAACCTTATAGAAATGGCAATATTTAGAATATACCCTGAAAAAGATACATTTATTTGGTCAGAACCTAATACTGCTGGACTTTACGGTAATGCCGGCAAAGATCAAGTACTCGAAATAGGAGGATACCCAGACGCGTATTTAGTAGGTAGAACAAATAGAGCTCTACTTCAATTTAATACAGATGATATTACTAATACTTTAGAAGACAAAGTCACTGGTATTTATTCTGCTTCTCTTAATATGTATTTAGCTACTGCTGGGGAACTACCTACTACATATACATTATATGTTTACCCCGTTTCTCAATCATGGGTTAACGGTACAGGAAAACGAGACGATCAACCTATTAATTCAACCGGAGTATCTTGGAAATACAGAGGTGCACAAGAAAATCCTTGGAGTAACTTAGGAGGCGATTTTATTACTTCAAGTGTATCCGGAAGTCAAACTTTTAATTTAAGCAGTACAAAGGACACAAGTATAGATATTACTTCTATAATTAACTCTCATTATTCAGGCTCAATACCTAATAATGGTGTTATAGTTAAAATAGATGATAGTTATGAAAACTATACATCATCAAGTATAAATCTTAAATTTTACGGAGGTGATACTAATACTATTTTCCCTCCCTATCTTGAATTTAAATGGGATGATAGTAGCTACTCAAGCACTTTATCAGCTTTAGATACAGATATAGCAACTGTTTCAATTAAGAACCATAAAGAACAGTATGTCGATAGTGATATAGTAAGATTTCGTCTATCAGCAAGACCTAAATATCCAACAAGAACCTTTACTACAAGCTCTATATACCTTACAGAATATAAGCTTCCGCAAAATTCCTACTGGGGTATAAAAGATGAGTATAGTAATGAGATGATAGTAGATTTTGATACATCATACACAAAAATAAGTGCAGATAATACAAGTAGTTTTTTTGACGTTTATATGGATTCTTTTCAACCAAATAGATATTATAGACTGTTAGTCAAAACTACATTGAATGGAAGCACTGTTATTATCGATAACAAAAACGTATTCAAGGTAGTAAGAAATGGCTAAAAGAGAAATTAGACTTCAAAAAACAGTCTTTAATAAAGAACAGTTCGATAAGGTAATAGATCGCTCATTTAATACCTTTGCTCAACCTATCTTAGACGACGATACTCCTTCAGTAGAAGAATTTTTTAATCTATATGAAGAACTGTTTTATGAAATACCTATTCAAGGACAAGATTTATCTCATGAATATTTAGTAAAAAAGAGTTCTGAGCTTGTATCGTTTGAAAAAGACACTGAAGATATTCAACCACTACTGGATGAAATCGCCCAGTTGAGAGAAACTATACTTGCACAGCAAGAAGAGATTATACAGTTAAGTTTACCCCAAATTAGCTAATGGTTAAATATAGTTATTTAGTAGAAGAATTAGCACCAGATACTTTGGATACTACCTCTATTAATTTAGAGGAAGCAAGTATTATAGAAAGTTTCTCGGTTAATTCTTTAATCTCTCCTGAGAAAAACAGGGTTGAACTTTCTATTTTAACTGCTGATCAAATTTTATTAGAGACAATTCCCGACTATAGAAAGTACACAGCTGGTATCTTATCAGCAGGTGCGGGAAAAGAAGGTGAATCTACTGTAACAATTGACCCGGAGACGGATGCAGTAGAATTGGGCTACGAAAGTGGGGATGTAGTTTTAGTTTATAGATTCTTAAACAACTTATTTAGTAAGGGTAAATTCGGTGGAGAATTTTTTATTAGTGATATCTCTCCTGATGGTACTGAAATATTAGCTCTATCTCATCAAGTTGTTGACGAAGACATTCGTAATATTGCATTTAAATTAAAGAATGAACTAAACACAAATTCTTCTTTTGATAGTTTTTACTTAGCGTTTGGTGAAGAAAGATTTTCTATAGGATTAAATATAGATTTTCAAAATACTGACAAAGGTGTTGCTTTGGCAATAAAACTATATGAAGGGCTACCACCTGGCACCTCTACTAATTCTGTCTTTACTGTTGAGTCAAAAGTAAGCAGAGACAAGGCATTTAGTATAAACGCTACTCCTATATTCGAAGAGGAACAGGCAAGATCTTTACAAGGTCCAAACTTCTTTATAGAAGAGAAATACGAAAATAATAACCCTACTGAATTTTTCAACTATAATGAGCTTTTTTCGTACCCTACTACAAGTTCTTATTACCAGCTATACTCTCTCTTTAATGAAAAAAGCGCACAAATAGCAATTAATCATGAAGATTTTAGCGAGTTTATTCATTTTAGCTCAGTAGAAGAGAGATTAAGAAACTTTAAATATAAATTAGATCTACTTCATAGTTATGAAACTAACTTAGGAATTATTGTATCTTCTTCCTATACTGACTACGGTATAACTGGAAGTAAAGAATACTATGAAGGTCTAATTAAAGGTGTAGTAAATAATTTTGATCACTATGATAGGTATCTTTATTATGAAAGCAGTTCATACGCTTGGCCTAAATCAGGCTCTGCTAACAGCAGACCATATCAAAATTTACCAAGTGATCATCCATCAGCATCAGTCTGGTTTAATAATATAATAGAATCAGCATATCAGTACGACAGTACGAACTTTGATCTTCTAACTAATACTATTCCAAGTTTTATTAGAGAAGATTCTAACAATGAACAGTACCTAATGTTTGTTCATATGTTAGCACATCATTTTGATAATCTATGGGTTTATTTTAAATCAGTATCTGATAAGTATGATGCAGACAACAGATTAGACTTTGGTATATCTAAAGATATAGTTAGATCAGCTATAGAATCTTTTGGAATAAACCTATACAACAGTAATCAAAACATAGACAATTTGTTCTCTATGTTTATTGGTGAAAGGTATAATACTGGGAGTGAATATATTACCACAATGTCTATAGCTACTTCGGGTAGTGAGCATGATTATCTGCAGCCTATGCCTAAAGATAATTATGAAAAGGAAATATATAAAAGACTTTATCATAACCTACCTTATCTACTAAAAACAAAAGGTACTGAAAGAGGGTTAAGAGCTCTTATAACCACTTTTGGTATTCCTGATACCCTGCTAAGTATAAAGACTTTTGGAGGAGTCAATGTTAATACCAGACCGTTCTGGGGACCAGCATTTTTTACAACTGCGAGCAGTACCGAACAAATAAGGCTTGATAATACCGGTAGTATAGTAAGCGGAAGTACACTTTCGAAGTATACTTCTATAGTAAAGCAAAAACCAAGAAAATATACAGATGACCAGCATGTCGTAGAAGTAGGATTTAATATTTCGAAAGCTACTAATGACTTTATAGATATACACGTTACTGGTAGTTTTGATATTGATGACTATATTGGTGATCCAAGAACATCGAGAGATTATAAGTATGAAAGATTAAGCGTGTTAGGGAGAACAGTAACAGATGATAGTTACTGGTGGGATGATATATTTACATTGTGGGAAGATGCAAACTGGGACTGGGATACTTTACTCGCCTATACAAGATCACCAAAAGCATTTATTAGACTTTTAAACTTTTTTGATGGAAGCTTATTTAGACTAATAAAAGACTTCGTACCAGCAAGAGCGCAAGTTAATACAGGTGTTATACTTGACTCACATAAATTAGCAAGAAGTAAAGCACCCCAAGTACTAACATCATGGACTGATGAGACAAAATCTGGTTCACTAAGAATTGGATCATATACTGGTAGTCAGGGTGGCTCTTACGACTCCTCAGGAAGCTATAATTATACAACCGCATACACTCAATCAATAAGAACTCCTAAAGGTAGAACTACAAAAATTCTTTATGATGAGTCAGCAATGTTTAACGGAGAGTTAAGCGGTTCTGCTGTTATAACCACAACAGGTGAATTAAATACAGAAAACCCTTTTAAACAACAAGCTCAACCAAACATTACGTTTGATTTAACCCTGTTTAACTTATCACTCCCTTTACCTCCTGCCTGTATTATTGCTTTAGAAGCAACGTATCAAGGAGAGTATTTTGAAATTTTTGCTACAGGTAGTGAAGGAGATGCAATTAGTGGTTCTATTGAGTTAACATACCCATCAACTCTTGGACCATCTGTTAGTACGTTGAAATTTGGACATGATTACGATACATATGAGTTCTTTACTGTAGAAGCAGAAGTATCATACTACGGAGGAGTTTTCCAAGGATGGTATTTAGGACCTAACACTGGCAGCACATTAATAACAACCGGATCAATACTCACAGTATACTATGAGGATGAATTGACTAAAGGAAACAAATATTACGCTATTTTTAATTAAAGATGACTATACAAGATTTCATAGCTACAAGACCGCAATCCTACGGAGCAGGTAATGCCAACTTACTATATAGCAGTAGTGTAGTTAATCCAGGTATAGATGACACTCCTGTACCACCGTTTACTTTACAAGGTATTGCAATTCCTTTCTTATCTAAAGAAGGAGTTAATGTTGCCGCTGCACTAAAAGAGGTAGATGAATTTAAATTTGATTTTAATATTGGTCAAATTTCTACTAAAATAACTGGAAGACAGAAAAAAACAGAATATTTTTATTTTACATTTGAAGAAATAGTAACTACTACTCTTCCAACAGGAGTAGATGCAGGAGGCAACACAATCTACAACAACTCTCAGTTTGTTTTTCTTCCTTATGTAACAACAGGGTTTATTAATAGTGATTATAATCCACTACTAAACAACTCTTCTATAAGTAAACTCAGCTCTACCCGCCGTGTAGCAGATAAACTAACCAGTCAGTATGTACCTTCTAATCTTGACGCTATAATTAATGGAAGTGCTCAATACGCTCAAATTCAAAACTGTTCATATACCAAGGCAGGTATACTTAATAGTAAGTATAACGGAGGTAAAGCAACCGCAGCAGGTCCTGTAGCAAGAGAGTATAATAAACAAAAATTTACAACACGAATACAAGCTGGGGCAATAGCAGGAAATGAACCTGCTCTGTCCTTTAAAGAGTTTAAAGCAAGTCTACATGCTCGTGATTCAGCAACCGCGGCAATTAAAGCTATTAGCCAATCTGATAGAGAAATAGTAACAGTATACTTTAACTCAGTAATAACAGGAACTCACCCTAATAAGTCATACCCTGATTTTCCATTCGTCGGTAGTATTTTATATATTGACGGACCTGGGAATAGACTTATCAGACTACCAGATAGAAAAGTTTATGCAATTGATACTGATGAAGTATTTTTAAGTAATTTAGATGCCGAGGTGACATCTGTAACATAAAAAACTATAATTAACATATATTTATATAAAACACTAAATACAAAATGGGATACTTAGATAATTCGATCGTGACGGTGGATGCGATCCTAACAAAAAAAGGAAGAGAGCTATTAGCCAGAGGGGATGGTTCTTTTAAAATTACTCAATTCGCTCTTTCGGACGATGAGATTGATTACACCTTATACAATCCATCACATCCCTCAGGTTCTGCTTTTTATGGTGAAGCTATCGAAAACATGCCATTGTTAGAAGCTTTCCCTGACGAAACTCAAATAATGAAATATAAATTAACCACGCTACCGAGAGGTACTTCTAAACTTCCAGTGTTAGATTTAGGTTATTCTTCAATTTCATTAAAACAAGGCGCCTCAGTTGCTATTACCCCTCAGACATTAAATTACTTAGGTGCTACAACAATATTTGAAACAGATGGATACACAGCAACTATTGCAGATGTTAGAGTGTTAAATTCATTCTCAGGTGTAGGTATTAACACAGAAGAAGCAGAACGATTAAATACTACTACAACCATCGGAACAAATGTTTCTAAGAATGTAATTGGTACTACAATTAACTTAACAGCTACTGCCGTAAATACTTTATTTGGTTCAAGAACACAATTAAACACAACTATAACTGTTGTAGGTAGAGGATCAGGAGCGAGATTAACTATTCCAGTAACTATAACTAAAACTAACTAATTATGTCATACAAAAGATTTGATACAGATGATATAGTAGTAAGTGCAGAATCAGTTACTGCACCTGTATGGAGTAATGATGTTAGTACACTAACAGCGTTTTTTACTTCATCAGTACAAATTGGAGGAACGTCTGCTGATTTTTACTACGATATTTATAATACTTCTTCGACAAGAGATGAAGCAAGAGTACAGTTTTCTATAGCTTATGCAGATAAGCAAGGAAGTGGTTCGCTTTTATATAATACGAATGTAGTAGGTAAAGCCCCATCTTCAACAGTATACGGGCAGTATCGTAACTTAGTATTAGGAGATGAAGAA
>Ga0075475_10000247_pt1 | contig 23742 bp, 26 predicted proteins | sample DEB08_DNA_10_FD_76342 | JGI IMG/M metagenome (GOLD analysis project Ga0075475, IMG submission 76342) | Aqueous microbial communities from the Delaware River and Bay under freshwater to marine salinity gradient to study organic matter... | ecosystem: Environmental > Aquatic > Marine > Coastal ... | reverse complement strand
TTTTGTGACCTCGGCAGGATTCAAACCTGCAACCTCTTGAGCCGTAATCAAGTGCACTATTCAGTTATGCTACGAGGCCGAAAAAATTTATTGAAATGCGAATTTAGCATTATTTTTGTAATAATATTTTTTAAAATTAATTTATAAGTGAAAAAAAATAAACCTGATGGTATTGTTTTTGACAAAGAAACTAATAAGTACAATGCCTCAATACTTCCATATGCTAGCTCAGTTGGGGCTCCATCAATAAAAATTGAAGATAACAAAAGCTGGAAAGAAAGAGGAGTTGCAAAAGTAAACAAGAAAATTAGTTCAAAATTTCAAGAGCTTAAATTAGAATATCAAAAATTATTGGATGATTTTAAATGGAACGAATTAATATATAATTCAAAGTTTTCTTTTGAGCCAGTTATTGGAGAAGCTTATTATTTATACCTTGACTCCAATAATGAATATTTTTTATCTCTGATTAACCCAGATTCTTGGACCAAAGAGTGTGTTGGAGAATTTATCCTAAATAGTGAAGGACATTGGATAAAATCTATTTAAATGCCTGTTTTAGAGTTTCATCTATTCCATATTTAGCTTTCCAATCCCAATCCTTTTTAGCTTCAATATCATTGATTTTTCTTGGCCAACTTTGGGCAATAGCATCTCTATAATCAGGTTTATATATAACAGTTCCAGTACATCCATTTTTTTTCAGTTTTTCTTCCAGTTCATGCGGAGTTATACTAAAGCCAGTAATGTTATATGAATCCTTTACATTAAGATCATTTTTTTTGGTAGACATGTATTTTATAGTTCCTGAAATTGCATCATTAATATAAAGCATAGGAAGTTTAGTGTTCTTTTCTAAAAAACAGGTGTATTCTTCACCTTTTTTTAAAGATTCTATCATTTCCATAACGTAATCAGTAGTACCACCACCTGGTTTTGATTCAAATGAAATAATGCCAGGATATCTTAATGACCTAATATCCATGTCATATTTCTTGTTATAGTAACTTATCAATTTTTCACCAGAAAGTTTTGAAATCCCATATATAGTTTCAGGGTTTAATTTAGGATCTTGATTAACATTTTCAAGATTAGATTTTGTTCCAAAGACTGCAATTGAGCTAGGCCAAAAGATTTTATTTATTTTGTTCATAATAGCAACTTCTATGATGTTTTGGAAACTTTCCATATTTAATTTCCAGGCATTAAATGGGTTTTCTTCTCCTTTTGCAGAGAGAACGGCTACTAGATGATATACTGTGTTTATTTTATGTTTTTTTACTAGAAAATCTAATCTCTTTTTATCCATTGCATCAGCAATTTCAAAATCACAAATTAATTTATTATTTGGAGTTCTGATGTCTGAAGCCAATACATAGATATTTTCTTTTACAAAGAATTTAATGAACTCATGTCCTAATTGCCCTAATGCTCCAGTAATTAATACTCTTTTCATTACTAAATAAATATTATACTTTTATTATAAATAAATAAATATGTACGAATCTATACAAAAAAGAATTATTAAAGAATTAGATGAGGTTAAAAGTTCAGGTAGATATAAAAATGAAAGAGTAATAACATCAATGCAGAAATCTGAAATCACAGTAAATAATAATTATAAGGTTTTAAATTTCTGTTCCAATAATTATTTAGGTTTAGCGTCCAATAGCCAAGTTATTGATCAAGCTAAACAAACTCTTGATTCTCACGGATTTGGAATGGCATCTGTAAGATTTATTTGTGGAACTCAAAACATCCACAAAGAACTTGAGAATAAAATTTCTGAGTTTTTAAATAAAGAGGATACTATTTTGTATGCAGCAGCTTTTGATGCTAATGGTGGGCTTTTTGAACCTATATTTAATGAACAAGATGCTATAATTAGTGATGAGTTAAATCATGCTTCAATAATAGATGGAATAAGATTGTGTAAGGCTAAAAGATTTAGATTTAAACATAATGATATGATTGATTTGGAAAAAAAGCTTATAGATTCTTACGAATCAAGAAATAGAATTATTGTAACTGATGGTGTATTTTCTATGGATGGAACTATTGCACAACTCGATAAAATTTGTGAATTAGCAGAAAAGTATGATGCTTTAGTTATGTCTGATGAATGTCATTCTACAGGATTTATTGGTCCAACAGGAAAAGGAGTTCCTGAAGAGTTAGGTGTTTTGGATAAGGTAGATATTATTACAGGTACTCTTGGAAAGGCTTTAGGTGGGGCATCAGGAGGTTTTACTAGTGGACCAAAAGAAATAATAGACTTACTTAGGCAAAAATCACGTCCTTACTTGTTTTCAAACACATTAGCTCCATCAATTGTTGGAGCATCTCTTAAAGCTTTTGAATTATTAAATGAGGATGATTCTCATCTAAAAAAACTTAAAAAAAATACAAAATATTTCAGAGAAAAAATTTTAAGTTTGGGGTTTGATATTAAACCTGGAAATCATCCAATCGTTCCAGTTATGTTATACGATGATCATTTAGCTCAAAAAATGTCTGACGAATTGTTAAAATTAGGAATTTATGTAATTGGTTTCTTCTATCCAGTTGTACCTAAAGGTCAAGCTAGAATTCGAGTCCAAATTTCCGCTGCACATACAAAAGAGGATATAGATATGGCACTAGATTCATTTTATAAAGTAGGAAAAGAATTACAATTAATCTAACATAAAATCAGTCAAGACTATTTTTAGTTACGTAATATCTCCAGCCAATTAATAATAGTTGAAGTTTAGATGCTTTAATAGGGTCAATTCCTTTTTTAGTCAAACTAGGAAGTAGTGATTTGTTTAATAATGCTAATATTTTAAATATAATTTTCATTTAATAAAAAATATAATTCATATGTTATCTTTACAAAAATAAATATATGGATTTTAATACTATTTCCTTATTAGTTTTCGGTTTAACTGTTTTAATAATAGGTGGTAATTTTTTATTGAAGGCAGCAGTGTCAATTTCTTTGAAATTTGGAATTCCAAAACTTTTAATTGGTATGACAGTTGTTTCCTTAGCAACATCCGCTCCTGAGCTTATTGTCAGTATTAAATCTGCTTTAAAAGGATCTCCGGATCTTGCAATTTCAAATGTTTTAGGATCTAATATTGCAAATTTAGGTCTGGTTTTAGGAATAACTATATTGTTTTCTCCAATTAATATTTCTAAAAGTATTTACAAAAAAGAATGGCCTATTATGATGTTTTCTGCCATTTATTTTTTAATTATTATTCTTGACGGAACAATTTCTAAAATTGAGGGAGGTATTTTGGTATGTTTTTTAGTGATGACTATCTCAGCATTAATAAATTTCAGGGGCAAAAGTGAAATTGAACTAGAAACCGAAAATGAAGATTCATTTTTAAAATCGATAATAATTTTAATTTTTGGAGGACTATTTCTTTATTATGGATCAGAGTGGTTTATAGATGGTGCAATTAAGCTAGCCAATTCTTTTGGAATTAGTGAAAGAATAATAGGAATTACTATTGTTTCTGTAGGAACAAGTATTCCGGAGCTGGTTACTTCTTTAGTTGCTGTTTTTAATAAAGAAAAAAGTATTTCATTAGGAAATTTATTAGGATCAAATATATTTAATGTTTTTGCAGTTTTAGGAATTACCTCTTTATTAACTCCACTGTCAGTTTTAGATCAAAATATTATTAATTATGATATTTATGTTATGTTGTTTTTTGCAGCAATAATTCTTCCTTTAATATTTTTTCCTAAAAAACTTGTTTTAGGTAGAAAAGAGGGGGTAATAATTTTATTATTTTATTCTATTTATGTTTATCAACTTTTTTCTTAATTAGATTTTAAAAAAAAACCCTCTTAAATGGAGGGCTTTTTAATTTATAATTTAATAATTTTTAAACCTTAGCTGATTTTACAGTTTTAACTATTCTCCCAGCAATTTTATATGGATCTCCATTTGAAGCAGGTCTTCTGTCTTCAAGCCATCCTTTCCAGCCTTTTTCAACTGTAATGATTGGAATTCTTATAGAAGCTCCTCTGTCTGAAATTCCATAGCTAAAATCATTAATTGATGCAGTTTCGTGAAGACCTGTCAATCTTTGATCATTAAATTGTCCATAAACTGCAATATGTTCTTTTGTAACTGGTCTGAATGCTTCACAAATGGCTTCATAAGTTTCTTTAGATCCGCATGTACGTAAAAGTGAATTAGAAAAATTAGCGTGCATTCCAGAACCATTCCAATCTCCTTTAACTGGTTTAGGGTGGTATTCAATATAGTACCCGTATTTTTCAGTTAATCTGTCTAATAAATACCTTGCAATCCAAATTTCATCTCCTGCTTTTTTTGCACCTTTTGCAAACAATTGAAATTCCCATTGTCCACTAGCAACTTCTTGATTTATACCTTCAAAATTTAATCCAGCTTCAATGCACTGGTCAGCGTGTTCTTCAACTAGATCACGTCCATGAGTATTTTTACCTCCAACTGAACAGTAATACATTCCTTGTGGTCCTGGGTATCCTCCAACCGGGAATCCAAGTGGAAGTAAGGTGTCACAATCCATAATAAAATATTCTTGCTCAAAACCAAACCAGAAATCATTATCGTCGTCATCAATTGTAGCTCTTGCATTGGATTCGTGGGCAGTTCCGTCAGCGTTAAGAACTTCTGTCATGACTAAAAATCCATTAACTCTATCTGGGTCTGGATAAATAGCAACTGGTTTTAATAGACAGTCTGAAGAACCTCCTTCAGCTTGTTTAGTGGATGAACCATCAAAAGACCATATAGGACAATCTTCAAGTTTTCCAGAAAAATCCTCAAGGACTTTTGTTTTACTTCTCATGTTTTGGGTTGGTTTATAACCATCTAACCAAATGTATTCTAATTTAGATTTGCTCATTTTGTAAAGATTTTTTGTATTTAAATTGTCCAATAAAATTAAAATATATAATTGATTTTTAGCGTTTTAACTTTTTAAAAGATATAAACAATGTTAAAAATTGTTAATACCATATTTTTTAATATTTAAAATTTCATTTTTCATAATTTTTTAAACTCAAAAATGATTTTTTCATATTTTTCTTTAATACTTATATTTAAGCATTTAGTTAAAATAAAATTTTAAAACCTTACCATTACTTGTATCTTTGTTACAAATGAAATATGAAAATCTAGAACGCTATAATTTAAGAGGAGTTTCTGCAGATAAATCTGATGTTCATAATGCAATACAAAATGTAGATAAAGGTTTATTTCCAAAGTCATTCTGCAAAATTGTTCCAGACTTCCTGTCTAATGATTCTAATTATTGTTTGGTTATGCATGCAGATGGAGCTGGAACCAAATCATCATTAGCATACATGTATTGGAAAGAAACAGGTGATCTTTCAGTTTGGAAAGGGATTGCTCAAGATGCATTAATAATGAACATAGATGATCTTTTATGTGTAGGTGCTGTAGATAATATAATGCTTTCTTCTACTATAGGAAGAAATAAAAAATTAATTCCTGGCGAAGTAATTAAGGCAATTATTGAGGGAACTGAGGAATTAATTAAAGAAATGTCTAATTATGGAGTAAACATAAAGTCAACTGGAGGTGAAACAGCAGATGTCGGTGATTTAGTTAGAACAATAATTGTTGATTCTACAGTCATAGCTAGAATTAAAAAATCAGATGTAATTGATAATCAAAATATTTCCTCTGGAGACTTAATTGTTGGTTTAGAGTCATTTGGCAAGGCTAATTACGAATCCCATTATAACAGTGGAATGGGTAGTAATGGTTTAACATCAGCGAGACACGATGTATTTAATAAAAAACTAGCTTTTAAATACCCTGAAAGCTTTGATCCAAAGGTTCCTAATGAACTTATATATTCTGGTTCTTATGATTTGGATCAAAAGATTGAAGGAGTTGATTTAGATGCAGGTAAATTAGTTTTATCACCAACAAGAACTTATGCACCAATAATCAAGATGATTTTAAATCAATTTGATTCAAAAACCATTCATGGAATGATACATTGTAGCGGGGGAGCCCAAACTAAAATTTTACATTTTATTGATAAATTACATATAATAAAAGATAATTTATTCAAAACTCCTCCACTGTTTAATATAATAAAAAAAGAATCTAATACTGATTGGAAAGAGATGTATAAGGTTTTTAATATGGGTCATAGAATGGAGCTGTATGTTGATCCTAGTATAGCACAAAATATTATAGAAATTTCAAAATCATTTGGAGTTGCTGCTAAAATTATTGGTAGAGTAGAGGCAAACGATTCTAAAAAACTTACAATCATTTCAGATCATGGAGTTTTTGAATATTAATAATATTCTAAAAACCTTAAATTTGAAAAACAATAATCTTTTATGTTAGATAAATTAAATATAGTTGAACAAAGATATAATGAGGTTTCAGATCTTATAATTCAACCTGATGTTATAACTGACCAAAAAAGGTATATTAAATTAAATAAAGAGTATAAAGACCTTGGGCTTTTAGTCGATAAGAAAAAAAAATATGAAAGTTTAATGTCAAATAAAAACGAAGCTGAGCAGATAATTAAATTAGAACAAGATAAAGAAATGCTAGAATTGGCTAATGAAGAATTAAAAGATTCTAAAGAAAAAATAAGATTAATTGAGGAAGAGATTAAGTTTTTGTTAATTCCAAAAGATCCAGAGGATTCAAAAAATGTAGTTATAGAATTACGAGCCGGAACTGGCGGAGATGAAGCTAGTATTTTTGCTGGTGATTTGTTCAGAATGTATACTAAATATTGCGAAGGAAGAAATTGGAAAGTTAGTTTGGTTGATGCTAGCCTTGGAACAGCTGGAGGTTATAAAGAAATAATATTTGAGGTTTCAGGAAATGATGATATTTATGGTTTTCTAAAATTTGAATCAGGTGTTCATAGAGTCCAAAGAGTTCCTCAAACCGAAACTCAAGGTAGAGTTCATACATCTGCAGCTACAGTAATGGTTTTACCTGAAGCTGAAGAATTCGATGTTGAAATTAACATGAATGACGTAAGGGTAGATTATTTTTGTTCATCTGGACCTGGTGGTCAGTCTGTAAATACTACTTATTCAGCTGTTAGACTAACCCACACTCCAACGGGGATTGTAGCACAATGTCAGGATCAAAAATCTCAGCATAAAAACAAAGACAAGGCCTTGAAAGTTTTAAGGTCAAGATTATATGAACTAGAATTAAGTAAAAAATTGGAAGAAGATTCTTTAAAAAGAAACTCAATGGTTTCATCTGGCGACAGATCAGCTAAAATAAGAACATATAATTATCCTCAAGGTAGAGTAACTGATCATAGAATAGGATTAACGTTATATGATTTGCAAAATATCGTTAATGGTGACATTCAAAAAATTATAGATGAACTAAAAATTGTTCAGAATAATGAATTACTTAAAAATTCTGAAGAAGTTTTTTGATTATGAAGACTAAATTTTTAAAAGATCAAATTATTTTAAAAAACTCATTTCTTTGTTTGGGTTTAGATAGTGATATAAATAAAATACCAAAACATTTGTTAAGTGAACCTGACCCTCTTTTTTCTTTTAACAAATTACTTTTAGACAGCTTAAATAAACTTATCGTTGCTGTAAAAGTAAATACTGCTTTTTATGAAGAGAATGGTTCAAAAGGATGGGAAACTTTAGAGAAAACAATTAGTTATATTAATAAAACATACCCCAATTTATTTACAATAGCTGACGCTAAAAGAGGAGATATTGGAAATACCTCTGATAAATATGCTAAAGCCTTTTTTAAACATATGGAGTTTGATTCAATTACCGTATCTCCATATATGGGTAATGATTCTATAGAACCATTTTTGAATTATAATGAAAAGTATACTATTTTATTGGCTTTAACATCAAATGAAGGAGCGAATGATTTTCAGCTTTCCGACAATTCTCAAAAGGATCTATTTAAAAAAGTTCTACTTAAATCTCAAAGATGGAAAAACTCTAAAAATCTAATGTATGTTGTTGGTGCGACTAAGGCCTCATTTTTAAAAGATATAAGATCTATTGTTCCAAATAGTTTTTTGTTAATTCCTGGTGTTGGTATTCAGGGTGGAAATTTAAAAGATACATATCAAAATGGTGTAAATCACGAAATTGGAATTTTGGTAAATTCTTCAAGATCGATTATATATGCAGGAGATGGAATAGATTTTGTTGATAAGTCTTTCAAAGCTGCAAAAGAACTTCAGAATCAAATGAAAAAACTTTTAAATGATTAATTATTCTTTATATAAAAACAGTAATTCTGAAGAGTGGGTTACTTTTGTTCATGGAGCAGGAGGAAGTTCATCAATATGGTACAGACAAATCAAAGAATTTAAAAAACATTTTAATGTAATTCTTTTAGATTTAAGGGGACATGGAAAATCTAAGTATCATTTTAAAAATGTTTTTGAAAAAAAATATACTTTTAAATCAATCTCTAACGATATAGTAGAAGTTTTAAAAAAAGAAAAAATTGAGAGTTCTCATTTTATAGGAATATCACTTGGAACTATACTTATTCGTCAATTAGCCGAATACTATCCAAAAATGGTTAAAAGTATGATTATGGCAGGAGCAATAATGAAATTAAATTTTAGATCTCGATTTTTAATAAAACTTGGTTCTGCTTTTAAATCAGTTGTTCCATACATATGGATATACAAGCTTTTTGCATTAGTAATTATGCCTTATAAAAATCATAAAAAGTCTAGACTTTTATTTATCAACGAAGCTAAAAAATTGTATCAAAAAGAGTTTATGAGGTGGTATAAACTCACTTCAGAATTAAATCCACTATTGAAATTATTTCGGCAAGTTGAATTAAAAATACCTACTCTTTATTTAATGGGTTCTCAGGACTATATGTTTTTGGAATCAATTAAACATGTGACAAAAGAGCACAAAAATTCAAAATTAATAGTAGTCCCTGAAAGTGGTCATGTGGTAAATGTAGATAAACCTAAAATATTTAATAATTCTAGTATTTCCTTTTTAAAGGAAATAATAAAAAAAACTATTTAATTCCTGGTTGTTTTAATTCAAAACCTAGTTCTTTTTTAGAGTTGCTTACCATTTCTTTAACTTTCTTTAATAATAATCTAGAGTTATATATTATTCCGTCTTTAATTGTATACCTAACTCCTCCAACTCTAATGACTTCGTTATTTTTGTCTAATTTAATAGCCCCAGTTCCATATAAGACTTTTAAATTTTCTAACGGATTTTCCTCTATTATTAGAAGATCCGCCAATTTCCCAACTTCAATTGTACCGATTTTATTTTCAACACCTAGCGCTTCAGCACCACTGAGAGTAGCAGATCTAATAATTTCTAAGGGATGAAAGCCAGCTTCTCTTAAAAGTTCTAATTCTCGAACATATGCAAATCCGTAAAGTTGGTAAATAAATCCGGAATCTGACCCTACAGTTACTCTTCCTCCTCTATTTTTATATTCGTTAATAAATGTCATCCATAGCTTATAATTATTTTTCCATTGAACTTCTTGTTCAGTTCCCCAATAATGCCAATATGATCCATGAGAAATTTTACTAGGTTCGTAAAATTTCCACAGAGTAGGTAGTGTATAATCTTCATGCCATTCTGCTCTTCTTGCTCTGTGTAAATCTCTACTGGCTTCATATATGTTAAATGTAGGATCAATTGTAAAATCAAGATCAATTAATTCATTCATTACATTGTTCCAGTGATCACTATATGGTTTAGCGGATTGTTGCCATAATTTACCAGCTTCTTCAAACCTATGTTGTTCATTTTGATAATTATAATTTGAAGGATAGTTTTGAATGGTTTTGTCAGTAAATAAAGCTTCTGGTAAACCATACCAATGTTCCATTGTTGTTAAGCCAGCCCTTGCAGAGTTTAATACATTCCATCTTGCAACACTCATCTGAGCGTGATGAAATGCTGATCTTAATCCAAGTTTTTTATTTTCTGAAATAGCTGCTTTTAATATTTCAGGATTTGATCCAAAAAACTTTATACCATCTGCCCCTTTTTTTGCATTTTCTCTAACCCATTTAATAGCATCTTCAGCATTATTGATTTCTGATCCACTACCAAATCCAGTGTAAGAAAAAATTCTTGGTGCTATTATAGAATTTTTTTCACTTTTCATTTTTAAATCTAAAGTAAAGTCAATTCCTCTTCCACTTGGTTCCCTTACAGTTGTAATCCCATGTGCAAGCCATAAATTAAATACATATTCTGGATCTGCACCCTGAGAAACTCCTCCAATATGTCCGTGCATATCAATAAATCCAGGAAGAACATACATTCCTTCAAGATTCAATTCAAAACCATTTTTTTCTAGTTTTGGGCCAGATCTTCTTTTAGACACACCAGGGTATCCAACGGTTTGAACCTTAGTGATTATATTTTTTCTAATTTCTATATCAACCGGACCAATAGGCGGGGCTCCATTTCCATTTATCAAAGTTAACCCTCTAAGTATTAACTGATCGTATTGCTTTTGGTTTATTTCATCTTGACTATATGCATAAAAAAACTGCAATGTTATTAATAATACACACTGCAGTTTTTTAATTATTGCTATTTTCATATTGTAAATTTTTTATGAAAATAGGTATAAAAATTAATTTAGCCTGAAATCTCCATAAGCTCTAGTTCCGTGTTCAGCAATGTCAAGACCTTGTTCTTCTTCTTTTTCATCAACTCTTAATCCTGAAATTGCTTTAACAAATAATGTTATTGCAGTACCTAAAACAATACAGAATACACCTGTTATACCAACACAAGCTAGTTGAACCATAAATTGATCAAACCCTGCCATCTCTCCAAACAATCCTACAGCTAAAGTTCCCCAGATTCCACAGAATAAATGAACTGGAATGGCTCCAACAGGATCATCTAATTTACATTTGTCAAGTAATGCTACAGAAAGAACTACAATTATTCCGGCAATTAATCCAATTATAATTGCAGATGTAGGTAGCATTTGATCAGCGCCGGCCGTTATTCCAACTAGTCCACCTAATACTCCATTCATAAACATAGTTAAGTCTAAATTTTTATATAAAAACCTAGAAAACAGTGCTGCTCCAATTCCTCCCGCAGCTGCAGCTAAGCATGTAGTAACAAGAGTAAGTGAAGTTAATGCTGGATCTGCCGAAAGTACAGATCCTCCGTTAAATCCAAACCATCCTAACCATAATATTAACACTCCGGCTGCAGAAAGAGGGATATTAGATCCTGTTATTGCTTTAGGGTTACCGTTTTCATCAAATTTTCCTTTTCTTGCTCCAAGAAAAAAGATTACAACAAGTGCACCCCAGCCACCAACTGAGTGAACTAAAGTAGAGCCTGCAAAATCATAGAACCCAAGTTCATCAGAAATAAAGGTGCTAAAAAAACCACCTCCCCATTGCCAAGAACCTACAATTGGATAAACTATAGTTACATAAAGAATAGCAATTAAAATAAAAGAATTAATTTTTATTCTTTCAGCTACTGCTCCAGAAATTATTGTAGCTGCAGTAGCTGCAAACATACCTTGGAATAAAAAATCTGTCCAATAAGTGTAACCTTCATTGTATGATAGATCGCTAGCGGCTAATGAATCTAATCCAGGAACAATTGTTCCAATTACGCCCTCAATGATCCATTCTCCAGGATACATTAAGTTAAAACCAATAAGACAATAAATAATTAGTCCTGCCGTGATAACGAAAAAGTTTTTAAATAGTATGTTAATTGTGTTTTTCTGTCTTGTAAGACCAATTTCTAAAAATGAAAACCCTAAGTGCATAAAAAAGACAAGGGCTGTACAGACCATCATCCATACATTGTTAACTGTTAATAATTCCATGATTTTAATTTAATGATGTTTTACCTGTTTCTTTGGTTCTAATTCTGTAAGCTTCTTCAACTGGAAGAACAAATATTTTTCCATCTCCAACTTCTCCAGTATATGCAGATTCAAGAATAGCATTTATTGTTTTTTCAACAAATGGTTCAGAAACTACAATTGAGAGAAACCTTCTTTGAATATCGGCAGTGCTGTAAGTAACCCCACGATAAACATGGCCTACTTTTTCGTTTCCAACCCCTGTCACATCCCAATAGGAAAAAAAGTTTACTTCAACATCATGAAGAGCTTTTTTAACATCCGAAAATTTTGATTTACGGATAATTGTTTCAATTTTTTTCATATTTATTTATTTTTTAAAATTTTAAAAACTAGCTCCAAAAACTAGAAATGCAGCTTCTGAATCCGGATTATAGACAAAAGATCCAAAAACAGGCAAAGAATAACTTTCAGTTATTTTTATGTCTTTTGATCCTCCAAGAGATATATTACACAAACCACTTCCACCATTGACATACCAAGCATCACCAGAATCATCACCATAACCAAGTGCAATGTCAACTGGTCCTGCAGAGAATGCGGCTTCGATGTAAAGAGCTTCAACTTCCGTAAAGTATCCAACCATCAGATTGATTGGTCCAAGTTCAGCTGACCCAGAAACCTCAAAATAGTCTCCCTCAAATAATCCTTCCCCATCAGCATAAGTACCTCCTTCTCCAGGAAATGAATAGTTTGTAAGAGTTAATCCAAATTTTCCGAAAGAATAGCTAGCGTAAAGGTCTAATTCATTTCCGCCTCCATTTGCAGTTGTTGGAAAACTTCCCCAAGCTCCCAATTCTAAATCGCCAGTACTAAGAGAAACGTATGGTTGGATGTGTGCTCCTGAACCAAATTGTGTTCCTCTCCAAACGTAAGAACTTACTAAATCTGCACCAAGATCTTGAGCTTTAGTTTCATTTAAGTTGAAAAAACTAAAGACTACAAAAAATAATGTAGTTAATTTTAATGATTGTTTTTTTAATTTCATAATAATAATTTTTAGGTTTTTTTAATAATTTGTTAAATAATTTTTATCAAAACTAAACAAACACTTAATAATTATTAAAGTTTTTCTTTAAATGGCACTAATTATTACAAATAATGTAATTATGGCAATAAAATTTTTTGGTAATGATAATTTAGTGTGGTTTAAATTATCAAATTGATCAATTTTATTTTAAGTAAATTATTTTGTGAGTTGAATTCCAATTAAAATTGATGCGATACTTGTCATAATTGAAATAAAAGTGTAGAAAATGAAATAGTTTATTTCACCTGACTTTAGCAAATTAATATTTTCATATGCAAATGTTGAAAAAGTAGTTAATCCCCCACAAAATCCGACTGTAAATAATAAAGTTTGTGGGGAGTTTATTTGATTACTTTTTATCGCCCAACCCATTATTAGTCCAAAAATTAAACAGCCAATTGTATTTGAAATTAAAGTATGAAAAGGGATTTTAGTAAAGTAGATAGATGATAAGTTTGTAATAGCATATCTTAAAATACTTCCTAAACCTCCACCAATAAAAATTAAAAGTAGTTGTTTCACGAAACACTAAGTTTTTTTAAAATTACTAGTATACTAACAAAACAAATAAAACCTATCATTACCCATCTAATTCCCGAATATCGTCCTTTTAATCCTTTTAAGTCTTTTTTATAACTTAAGGTAATTATAAACAAAAATGATATAATGAATAAAATTGCAAAAACTAATTGTCCGCTAGTAAACATATTTAACTATTTTAGATCAAAAATAATATTTAATACTATATGAAACACCAAATAGATGCTGTTAAAATTTTTCATGAAACCTACAATCTTAACTATAAAGTATCTCCCATTGCTAATATTGGAAATGAAAAGATTAATTTACGGTTTAAGTTAATGTCTGAGGAAAATGAAGAGTACTTAGAGGCTGCAAAAAATAATGATTTAATAGAGGTTGCTGATGCATTAGGAGACATGCTATATATTTTATGTGGAACAATTATTGAGCATGGTATGCAGGACAAAATTGAAGAGGTTTTTGATGAAATTCAAAGAAGTAACCTTAGCAAGCTCGGAGAAGATGGTAAACCAATATATAGAGAAGATGGTAAAGTTATGAAGGGACCTAATTACTTTAAACCAAAAATTTCAGAAATACTAAACTAAACCTGAACACTCCATCCGTAGGGATCTTTTGATCTATTATATTGGATGTCGTTAAGTTTGTTTTTTAATAAAATAGCCCAAGAGTTTTCTTTTTTAGGTAGTTCGTAGTTTTTGTTTTCAAATCCAAACCCGAGTATTGGTAAAACAACAACAGCAGTTCCACTTCCAAAAATTTCTATAAGATTTCCGTTATTTGCAGCATCAATTAATTCTTTTACCTTCAATGGTCTAACCTCTACATCAATATGTTCATCTCTAGCAATTTGAATTAAACTTTTTCTAGTAATCCCATCCAAAATACTATCACTTGTAGGCGCAGTAATTAGCTTGTTGCCGATTCTAAAAAAAAGATTCATTGTTCCAGCTTCTTCAATATATTCGTGTGTTGATGAATCAGTCCAGATTATTTGTTGATATCCTTCTTTTTTTGCCAAGATAGTTGGATAAAATTGAGCTGCATAATTTCCTGCAGCCTTGGCATATCCAACTCCCCCTTTAGCAGCTCGACTATAAGATTTTTCAATTTTAACTCTTACATCTCCGCTGTAATATGAATTAGCTGGAGCACAGATTATCATAAACTTGTATTCTTTAGCTTCAGTAGCATTAATAGTTCCTTCGCTAGCAAAAATAAAAGGTCTAATGTATAATGAATTTCCAATTCCAGGTTTAACCCAATCAGAATCAATTTTTAAAAGATTATTTAATCCATCAAAAAATAATTCTTTTGGAAATTCAGGCATAGCCAGTCTTATTGATGATTTGATAATTCTTTCATAATTGTCATTAGGTCTAAAGAGCCAGGTTTTATTGTTATCGTCTTTAAAAGCTTTCATACCTTCAAAACAAGCTTGACCATAATGAAATACTCTGGAGGCGGGACTTAAGGTTATTGGTTTATAAGGAATTATTTCTGGATTTACCCAATTTCCATCGATGTAATCGCATGAAAACATATGATCTGAAAATACAGAACCGAAATTTAAAGCTTTAAAATCAACAGTATTGATTTTTGATGTTTCAATTTTTTGAATTTTCATAGAAATGAATTGTTATTGTAAAATTACAAATTAACTTTGATGAATTATTAACATTATTTCAATTTATGAAATTTTTAGTTACGGGTGCTAGCGGTTTGATTGGTCAAAAATTAATCAATGAAATATTATCCAAAGGTTATTATATAAATATTCTTACTACTAGTAAAGTTTTAAATTCTGATAAACTAAGAATTCAAAAGTTTCATTGGAATCCTGAAAAAAATATTGTTGACTCAAATTGTATTAGAGATGTTAATGTAATAATTAATCTGGCTGGATCACCAATAGCACAATTATGGACTAAAGCTTCGAAAAAATCTATTTTAGACAGCAGGATTAAATCTGTTGAACTATTAACTCAATTAATTATAAAAAATGATGTTAAAATAGATCATTTTTATTGCGCATCTGCAATTGGTATTTATGAATCAAAAATTGATTTAAAACATGATGAAAAATCATTAAAAACTTCAAATTCTTTTCTAGGAAATACAGTAAAAAAATGGGAGTTTTCTTGTAACCACTTAATTGCACATAATGTTAATGTAACAATTTTACGAATAGGTTTGGTTTTATCTATGAATGGAGGTTTATTAAAACCAATTGTAAATTCAATCAAATATTATTTAGGAACATGGTTTGGAAGGGGAGATAATATTTATTCATGGATTCATATAGATGATGTTGTAAATGCTATTTTATTTTTAATTGAAAACAAAAGACCTGGTATATATAATCTTGTAGCTCCAAATCCAGTATCAAGTAAAAAATTTACAATTGAAATAAATAAAATTTTAGATAAAAAAATACTTATTCCTCCAATTCCAAAAAAAATAATAAAACTATTTACAGGACCAATGTCTGAACTTTTATTATTTAGCCAAGATGTATCTTCAAAAAAATTAAAATCTGAAGGGTTTGAATTTAAATTCAGTAAAATATCATTAGCATTAAAAGATTTATTAAAATAATTCTGTGACATTTTGACAAAATTTTTAAAATTGGCAGTACTTTTGCAAACTTTAAATTAAAATATTAAAATGGGTAATTCTAAATCAAAATCAACAAAAAAACCTACTTTGAAATCTCAAATAGAAGCTTTGGAGATATCAGTTAAAGAAGAAAATGATAAATTTCTTAGATTATTTGCCGAGTTTGAAAATTATAAAAAAAGAACATCAAAAGAGCGTTTAGAATTATACAAAACTGCTTCTCAGGAATTAATGACAGCTTTACTTCCAATAGTTGATGATTTAAATAGAGCCTCTAATGAATTCGAAAAATCGAAAGAAAAAAGTTTAGTTGAAGGCTTTTCTCTAATTAAAAATAAATTTTCAGATACATTGAAATCTCAAGGGTTAATTCCAATTAGTGTTGAAAAAGGAGATGATTTTGATGCTGAAATTCATGAAGCAATCACCCAAATTCCAGCTGAAAATGAAAAAATGAAAGGAAAAATAATTGATGTAATTGAACTTGGGTATAAGCTTGGAGATAAAATAATAAGATATCCTAAAGTTGTAGTAGGAAACTAATTTACATATTTATGAAAGAAGATTTTTATGATATTTTAGGAGTTAATAAATCAGCATCTGAAAGTGAAATAAAAAAGGCTTACAGAAAAAAAGCTATTAAATATCACCCTGATAAAAATCCCGGAGACTCTAAAGCAGAGGAAAATTTTAAAAAAGCTGCAGAAGCTTATGAAGTTTTAGGTAATAAAGATAAAAGAGCTAAATATGACCAGTTTGGTCATTCTGCCTTTGATGGTAGTGGAGGATTTGGGGGAGGAGGAATGAATATGGACGATATATTTAGCCAATTTGGAGATATTTTCGGAAGTGCTTTTGGTGGTGGATTTGGTGGATTTGGAGGAGGTGGTTCTAGAAGATCGAAAGGAAGTAACTTAAGAATAAGAGTAAATCTAGATTTAAGTGAAATTGTAAATGGAGTAGAGAAAAAAATTAAAGTAAAAAGAAAAATTAAAGCAGAAGGAGTTACTTATAAAGCATGTTCTACATGTAACGGATCAGGTCAAGTCACTAGAATTACTAATACAATTTTAGGTAGAATGCAATCCTCATCTACCTGTCCTAATTGTAGTGGTTCAGGAGAAATGGTATCAAACAGGCCTTCAAATTCTGATGCAAATGGCCTTATTTTAAAAGAAGAAACAGTCTTAGTAAAAATTCCCTCTGGAGTAGAGGATGGTATGCAACTAAAAGTTTCTGGAAAAGGAAATGATTCTGCTGGAAATGGAATTCCTGGAGACTTGATTGTCCTTATTAATGAATTAGAGCACTCAACATTAAAAAGAGAGGGAAATAATCTTCATTTTGATCTTTACATAAGTATTTCAGAGGCTGTATTAGGAGTTTCTAAAGAAATTGAAACAGTAACTGGAAATGTTAGAATAAAACTTGAATCTGGAATTCAATCTGGAAAAATATTAAGATTAAGAGGAAAAGGATTGAACAGTATTAACTCTTATGGAAGTGGTGATTTACTTGTGCACATTAATGTATGGACACCAAAAACTCTAAATAAGGAACAGCGTGTCTTTTTCGAACAAATGAAAGAAAACGATAACTTTATTCCATCTCCAGATAAAAGTGAAAAATCTTTTTTTGAAAAGGTTAAAGATATGTTCTCATAATCATCTTTCAAGAATTAATCTTTTTTTTTAGTTCTAAAGTTATCATTTCATTATATTTAAATTTTGCATTATAATGAATAAATTTTTAGATTTTATTAATAAGGAATTCTTTGTAACATCTGAAATTAAATTCTCCATCTTTTCTGTTTTACTTGTCACACTTATTTTTATTTTCACTCACTTTTTGTTAAAGTTTATCAAAAAAAATGCAACAAAAAAATTAGATGAAGAAAGAAAGCTTAAGTTTAAATCGGTTTTTTCTTTTTTAAACTACTTTGTTTTTGTAATTGTTGCTTTTATAACTTTTCCAACCTTTGGAATAAATTTAACAGGAATATTTGCTGCTTCAGCTGCTTTACTAGTTGGTGTTGGTTTGGCTCTTCAAACTTTTTTTCAAGATATTATTTCAGGTATTTTAATATTAGCTGATCAAACTGTACATGTTGGAGATATTATTGAGATTGATGGAAAAATTGGTAGAGTAGAAAATATTAAAATTAGAACAACTCGTGCGGTGACTTTTGACAATAAAGTATTGATAATACCAAACCATAAATATTTAACATCTACTTTGTTTAATTGGACTGAAAATGGAACAGTTTTAAGAGGTTCAGTTTCTGTCGGCGTTGATTATAGTTCTGATGTTGAAAAAGTGAAAGAAATTCTTTTGGAAATAGCTGATTCGCATCCTCATTTAATGAAAAATCCAACACCAAATGTAATTTTTAAAAATTTTGGTGATAATTCATTAGATTTTCAATTGATTTTCACATACAATAATGGCTTTAGGGTTAATTTAATTGAAAGTGATATAAGATTTTTAATTTATAAAAAATTTAAAGAAAATAATATAAATATTCCCTACCCTCAAAGAGTGGTACATTTACAAAAATAATATATGTCAAAAATTTTAATAATAGAAGACGAAGAAACTATTAGAAGAGTTTTAAATAAAGTTTTAACTCAGGAAAATAAAACTTATAGTATAGTCGAAGCTGTTGATGGTGTTGATGGTATTTCAAAAATAAATTCCAGTAAGTTTGATTTGATTTTATGTGATATCAAAATGCCAAAAAAAGATGGCATTGAAGTTTTGAAACATATTTTAAAAGAATGTCCTAATACTCCAACAATTATGATTTCTGGCCATGGAGATCTTGAAACTGCTGTTGAGTCTATGAGACTAGGTGCTTTTGATTATATATCAAAACCACCAGACTTAAATAGGCTATTAAATTCAGTAAGATCAGCTCTTTTAAACAATAATTTTGTAAAAAGAGGAAAGGTGAAAAATAATAATTCTAAAGAATTCAATATTATAGGAAATTCGAGTCCTATTATTGAAATTAAAAATATGATTGATAAAGTTTCATTAACCAACGCAAAGGTTCTAATTCAGGGTCCTAATGGATCTGGTAAAGAACTAGTTGCACATCAGATTCATTTAAATAGTTTGAGAAATTCTGCTCCTTTTATTGAAGTCAATTGTGCTGCTATTCCATCTGAATTAATTGAAAGTGAATTGTTTGGACACGTTAAAGGGGCATTTACATCTGCAGTAAAAGATAAAGCTGGTAAATTTGAGGCGGCTAATGGAGGAACTATTTTTTTAGATGAAATTGGAGATATGAGTATGCCAGCTCAATCAAAAGTTTTGAGAGCATTACAAGAACATAAAATTCAAAGAGTAGGAAGTGAAAGAGATCTTGTAGTTGATGTAAGAGTGATTGCCGCTACAAATAAGAATTTGAGAAAAGAAATAGAAAATAATAACTTTAGAGAAGACCTGTTTCATCGTTTGGCTGTTATTGAAATTGATGTTCCATCTTTAAATAAAAGATTATCAGACATTCCTGTTCTAGTAGAACATTTTTTGAATGATATAGCAAAAGATTCTGATCAAGAATCAAAAACAATGGATAAGGATGCTGTTAATCTATTGAAAGAGTATGATTGGTCAGGTAATGTAAGAGAGTTAAGAAATGTTGTAGAAAGGTTAATCATTCTTTCTGATAATAAAAAAATAACGAAAAAAGACGTTTTGAAATATTCAAATAAATAGTTAATGAAACTCATATTTAAAACATTCATCTTATTATTTAGTTTTTTTACTTTTTCTCAATTTGAGGAGGATAAGAAAATTATTAAAAAAATTTTTGATGCTACTATGACATCTAGTTCTAGTTATCAAATGTTAGATTATTTATCAAATGAAATTGGGCCCAGATTGTCAGGTTCTTTAGGAGCAGAAAGAGCAGTTGAATGGGGTAAAAGCGAATTATTAAAAATAGGATTTGACAGAGTATGGTTACAGGATGTAATGGTTCCAAAATGGGTTAGAGGTCCAAAGGAATTTGCTTTAATTGAAACTCAACCTGGGGTTACTTTTAATGTAGATGTTTGTGCCCTTGGAGGTTCTGTTGCCACCCCATCCGTTGGAATAAAATCAAACGTAGTTGAAGTTAAGAGTTTTGATGAACTTAAAAAATTAGGTAAAGAGAATATTGATGGCAAAATAGTTTTTTATAATAGACCAATGCAACCCAATCTAGTAAGTACTTTTGAAGCTTATGGGCAAGCTGTTGATCAAAGAGTTAGTGGAGCAGTTGAAGCTGTAAAATATGGTGCAATTGGTGTTATTGTCAGATCAATGAATCTTCGACTCGACGATTACCCTCACACTGGAACAATGAGTTACGGTGACTTACCATCAAGTAAAAGAATCCCGGCCGCAGCTATAAGTACTAACGCAGCTGAAAAATTAAGCAAACTTTTAAAGATTAATCCAAATCTTAAATTTTTGCTTCGTCAACAATGTAAAACTTTTAAAGATGTTAAATCTCACAACGTTATAGCAGAAATTAAAGGTTCAAAATTTCCTGATGAAATAATTTTAATTGGAGGGCATTTAGATTCTTGGGATATTGGGGATGGATCACACGATGATGGTGCTGGAATAGTTCAGTCTATGGATATAATAAATATTTTTAAAAAAATTAATTACGAACCTAAAAGAACAATAAGAATTGTACTTTTTATGAATGAGGAAAATGGTTTAAGAGGAGCTTTAAAGTATGCTGAAATTTCTAGTAAAGACAACTTAAATCATATTTTTGCTCTAGAATCTGATGCAGGAGGTTTTACTCCAAGAGGCTTTTCATTTACAACAAATCCTAAAAACTTTAATAGAATTCAAAATTGGAAAAAACTTTTTAAACCATATTTGATTCAATCTTTTGAATTAGGAGGCAGTGGTGCAGATATTTCTCCTTTAGAATCAACAAATAATGTTTTAGCTGGTCTAAGACCCGATTCCCAGCGTTATTTTGACTATCATCATGCCTCAATAGATACTTTTGATGCAATTAATAAAAGAGAACTTGAGCTAGGAACCTTTTCTATGGCTTCGTTAGTTTATTTGTTTGATCAATATGGAATCGTTAAATAATTTTAATAGTGGAAACATTAATTGATTTAGATAAGTCGCTTTTTGTTTTTTTAAACTTATTAGGTTCTGAATTTTTTGATTCTCTTTGGATGTTTATAACAGATAAAAAATCTTCAATTCCACTTTATTTATTTTTAATTTATTACATATATTTTAAGCTTTCAAAGAAGGAGTTTTTGAAATGTATGATTATTATAATTCTGTTGATTGTTTTTACTGACCAAACAAGTGGCTTTTTTAAAGATTATTTTGAAAGATTAAGACCATGTCACGATGCAACAATAAATGATTTTTTTAGAATAGTTAAAACAAGTTGTGGTGGATTATATGGTTTTTTTTCAGCCCATGCGGCTAATTCTTTTGCACTTGCTACCTTTTTTTATTTTTCTTTTAAGAAATTTTCTTCAAATTTAAAGTACCTTTTTTTATGGGCTGCTATTGTCTCATACAGTAGGATTTATATTGGAGTTCATTTTCCTGGAGACATTATATTTGGTTCATGTTTTGGATTTATTGCTGGTTATTTTTTTTCAACTATTCATAATAAAATTAATTTATAATGAATAATAGATATCAGTCTTATAAAACACTTTTTTTAAGGATATCCATAGCCTATATTTTTTATTTTTTTGCTAGAGTTTTGTTTTATTTCTACAACAGTAATATGATACTAATTGATAGTTTTCAAGAGTTCATTTATTTGTGTTTTATTGGTTTAACATTTGATACTTCTGCAATTTTATATAGCAATGTTTTGTTTATAATAATTTCTCTGATTCCATTTAAAAATTCTACAAGTGATAAATTTCAAAAGAGAATGATGATTTTATACTTCTCTACTAATTTGATTACTTATTCAACTAATTTTTTTGATTTCATTTACTACAGGTTTTCGCAAAGTAGATTAACTACGCGAGTTTTTGATATTCTTGAAAATGAAACCAATAAAATGTCACTTGCGGGTTCATTCATTTATAATTATTGGCATGTATTTATTTTCTTTTTTATAATGGTTTTTTTGTGGATTACTCTTTACAAAAAAATTGAGATTAATAAATATAAGCCAACTTACAATTTAAAGTTTGTATCTTTTTCATTACTTTCTTCGTTAGTAATAATTTTTGTTTGTATAATTGGAATGCGTGGAGGTATTGGTAATGCAACTAGACCAATTAACATGGTCGATGCCCATCGTTATGTTGATAAAAGTGTTCATGCCGATTTTGTTTTAAATTCTCCATTTTGTTTTATTAGAACTTTTAATAAAAACTATTTTAAAAAGAAAAATTTTGTTAATTCTTCCATATTAAAGCAATACGTAAATCCTATAAAAAAACTTAATGACAGCATTTATTCTAAACCCAATGTTATGATATTAGTCATGGAAAGTTTTGGTCGAGAATATATTGGAGCTTTTAATAAGAATAGAAATATTTCAAATTATGTTAGTTACACTCCTTTTTTAGATTCTCTTTCTAAAAATAGTTTGATCTTTACTAATGCTTTTGCAAATGGAAGACAATCGATTGAAGCTTTACCTTCAATATTAGCAAGTATACCATCTTTTAAAGTTCCATTTACTTCATCACCATATTCAAATCAAAAAATTCAATCTTTAGTTTCTGTATTTAAAGAAAAAGGCTATTCAACATCTTTTTTTCACGGCGCTCCTAATGGCTCTATGGGCTTTTTAGGTCTTTCAAATATTTTAGGCTTTGATAATTATATTGGGAAAAATGAGTTTAATGATAATTCTCTTTATGATGGTTATTGGGGGATTTGGGACGAACCTTTTTTACAGTTCGTCAACGAGGAAACAACAAAGTTAAAAGAACCTTTTTTTGCAACTTTTTTTAGTTTATCCTCTCATGAACCATTTTATGTTCCAAAAAAATATGAGGGAGTTTTTCCAATGGGTGATGTTCAAATGCATCAAGTAATAGGGTATTCTGATAATGCATTAAAATTATTTTTCGAATCTGCTAAAAAAGAATCCTGGTTTAAAAATACTCTCTTTATTATTACTGCAGATCACACTAATCAGTTTTGGTATCCTTTCTATTCTGCTCCAATAAATAGATTTGCAATTCCTATAATGTTTTATCATCCCAACAACTCATTCAGTGGAGAAAATGATGTATTAATGCATCAGATGGATATTTTTCCATCATTAGTTGATCTAGTAGGATATGAAAAATCAATTAATAGTTGGGGAAGAAGTGTTTTTTCTGAAAAGGGCTATCCTTTTTCAATACATTTTTCTGGAACTGTATACCATTTTTTATCTGAAAGATATACTTTGGTTTTTGATGGTGATAATATTATTGGTGTATATGACTCAAAAGATTATTATTTAAATGATAATTTAATTAATAATATAAATATTGATTTCTCTTATGAGGAAAAATATGTTAAAGCATTTATTCAAGATTATATGTCAAGAATTATTGACAAAAAATTAGATTAATTTATTTAATTAGCTCAGGATATTTCATTTTAAATTTGTTAATCCTTGGAG
>Ga0075475_10000240_pt1 | contig 24020 bp, 19 predicted proteins | sample DEB08_DNA_10_FD_76342 | JGI IMG/M metagenome (GOLD analysis project Ga0075475, IMG submission 76342) | Aqueous microbial communities from the Delaware River and Bay under freshwater to marine salinity gradient to study organic matter... | ecosystem: Environmental > Aquatic > Marine > Coastal ... | reverse complement strand
ATTCGCTCTTTTATTGAAGAAGGTAATCCTATTCTGACGCAACACCCTAAACTCAACAAAGAAGATCAAAAAATTCCTACCCCACAGAATCTCGATCCACTGGAAACACAAATCGTATCCATATTGGAAGAATACATAAAACCTGCAGTAGCTTCTGATGGTGGAAATATTGCATTTGACTCTTATGACGCTACAAAAAAATCAGTTAAGGTTGTGCTCCAAGGGGCTTGTAGCGGTTGTCCTTCGTCTACTTTTACTTTAAAAAATGGTATTGAAAACATGCTCAAAGAAATGATGCCGGGTAAAGTAGAGAACGTAGTGGCCATCAATGGATAGGATGCCTATCGTCTAAAATCACTTTTTTGAAGGGGTGGTTTGAAAATCTTTTAAGTAATAGGGCTCAAAAGTAGCTAGATCTTCAAAATTTTTACACTCAAACTGTATCCAAGCCAGTTGGGTCATTTCTTTTGCCGAAGGATAATGAACCTTTTCGGTAAAACGGGCATTAATCTTAGGGTGTATCGCTTGGAATTTTGAAGCACCATTTCCAATAACTAAACACGGAGATTGTCCTACAAGTTCATAAAAACTATGCTCAGATAATACCAATGCATTCGTTTGTTGTATCCAATTTTTTGAAGCATCAAAAACAGCTGTATAAACTTCCATACGACGTGCATCTAGCATAGGGATAAAAAACGCATACTCTGAGTTTCCAAAAAAAGGTGCAACCAAAAGTTCAAGCGTTTGAATTGCAATCAAAGGAAGATCAAGCGCAAAACAAAGTCCTTTTGCTGCAGCAACGCCAATTCTAAGTCCTGTGTAAGACCCAGGTCCTTTACTGATTGCTATAGCATCTAATTGCGAAAATTCAACATTTGCATGATGAAGTACTTCTTGAATAAACACATGCAATTTTTCACCATGACTGAAGTGTTCAGTCAACAATTCTTTTTCAGCTATACATTTTCCCTTAAAACTCAAAGCGACGGAACATTGTTGTGTAGTGGTTTCTAAGTGGAGAATATAAGCCATAAATAAACTTATAAAATTCCGATTAAAGTACCATTATGCATCAAGGCCCCGTATTGGGATTTGACACCAAAAAAGCTCCCTAGAGGTAAATGTATAGAACTAAAAAGGTTGAATTTTTGAATCTTTCCCAACATCAGATCGTTTGATTTTTATCTAATAATAAGAAAAAAATTACAGGCTTATCTGAATTCCAAAATAAAATTCCAAAATCTTCAGTTTGAAAATATAATCATACTTGGCACGTACATTATCAGAAGCAGCAATTTCATAGCGTTGTTTAGTTTGAATAAAATCATACGAATTCATCACTCCAGCTTCAAACTGCTTTTCTGCCATCAGATAAGACTCTTTTCTTGCTTTAAGCGTTTTTTCAGAAGCCTCAAAAAATTTAAAAGCGCCCTCTGCATTGTTGTAGGCTTGATTAATGGTGTTTTCTAAGTCTAGTTTACTTTGCTCAAACTGATTTTCGGATCGTTTCAAGTTTAATTTTCTTCTCTTGATATTGTTCTTCGTGGACAATCCATTAAAAATGGGAATGTTTAAAGACAAACCGTAACTATGCCCATCATTTTGACGAAACTGATCTCCAAAGGGTAAGGGATCGGCTACGCTTCTTTCGGGAAATTGACTAACCACAAGTGCGCCGTTTTCTTTTACTACGCCAATAGGAGTTTCAATTAGGTTTCCTGTTTCTAAAAATCGGTCGCTATAGGATATACGTGTATTGTAATTGTAAAAGGCCGTAAGAGTAGGTAGCAATGCTCCCTTTGCCAAATCAATATCCTTTTTTGCAATCTCGATATTGGTTGCTCCTAGTTTGATATCATTTCTAAAACTCAGCGCTTTTTCATAAATATTTTTGGGTTGTTCTAAGAGAATTTGGGAAAGAGGAATCACATAATCTATTTCTGCAATATCAAAATTATCGTAATCTGTGATCAACAGAGCCTGCGCCAAACTGATCAACGAAAGACGTGTCGCATTTTCTGCCTGAACCAATGCTTGTTCCTGAGCTGCTAGATTTGCTTCAATCTCATAAATCTCCACTTGGGTTTGAACTCCCGCTTCGATTCGCAATTGGGTTCGCTCTATCTCTTGTCTTGCCAACTCGAGCTGATAGCGCTGCACCTCCTCCAACTCCTTGTTGAACATCACTTGCAAATATAAATTGGCTACAAAAAGACTAATATCGTCTTTCATGTCTTCCAATTGGTATTGACGTGCAATGATATTCAAGTTGGCACGTGCCAACTGGTTGATATTCTGTTTTCCATTAAATAAAGTCACACCTACATTTCCTCCAAAAGATGAAAACTGAGTTGTTAGATTTTCAATCAATCCATTGGTGATGTTTTGGCTCAGCCCGTTATTCCAAATATGTTGAGACTGTGCATTGACTCGGGGAAAAAAACTACCAAAGGCATCTAACTTGTCTATTTCCGCACCCTCCAAATCAATTTCAGATTGTTGGATACTGATGTTTTTCTCTAGGGCAATCAGCACACATTCTTCTAAAGTATATTTTTTGACCTGTGCAGATAGCTTTAGCATTGAAAGAGAAAGTAAAAAGCATAGCAATGTTCTCATAATGGGTTGGATTGTTTTTTTAAAGCCCTAAGGGTTAATTATTTTCTGTTGATGATTCCTCTTCGTCACCTTTCTTTATAGGTTCTGTTTTGTTCCAGACCTTGATTTGATCTTCTTTGGTAAGCCCTGAAATAACTTCCACATTAACTCCGTCAGAAATCCCAATCTCAATATCCCTGCGTTCAAATTTTTGATCTTCAACTTGAACCTCAACATATGGTTTTTCCGTTTCCCTGTCGAATTGCAATAAGGCTTCCGGTATAGCCATTATGCTATCCTTGCGTTCTAGCACTAAAGAGGCATTGGCACTGTACCCAGCACGTACAAAAATAGAATCGTTTAAAAACAAATCGGCTTCAATAATAAACTGTACAGCTCCCTGTTCTTCATTTCCTTTGGGTGCAATAAATTTTAGCCTGGCATCCAGAGCTTGATCTTCAATAGCGCCTAAACTTACTTCCAAAGGCATTCCAACTCGCAACTTTCCTACTTCAGCCTCGTCTACTTTTCCTTCAAAAATCATCTTGTTTAAATCTGCAATAGTCGCTATCGTTGTACCCGCATTAAAACTATTGCTGGCAATAACTTGAAACCCTTCTTCTACGGGAATTTCCAAAACCGTTCCGGGAACTGTAGCTCGGATATTAGTATTGGCAGAAGCAGCTCCACCTTTGGAACCTGAACGAATGATTTGCAAATCCGAAATCGAATTAGAGACATCTTGTTTGGCTTGGTTGAATCGCAATTGTACATTTTCAAAATTTTGCTTTGAAATGATTCCTTTTTCAAAAAGATCTTTATTTCTGTTTAATTCGATCTCCGCATTTTTAAGTACAATTCTAGAATTAGCCAATCGGCCTTCAGCACTGTTTAGATTTTGCTCGTTTGGTACCACTTTGATTTTGGCTAAAAGATCACCTGTATTTACTTGATCTCCTTCCTCTACAAAAAGTGCGTCGATAATTCCTTGGATCTGAGGTTTAATTTCAACCTCGTCTTCGGGTATTACTTTTCCTGTTACTACCGTTTTCTTTTCTATGGAAGTAGTAATAACCGTTTGGGTATCATACTCGATGACTGACTTATTGTTAGTCTTAATAAAAAAAGCTGCAGCAAATAGCGCACCTAGGATTAAAAGTGCAATTCCGATGTATTTTAAAATTTTCATAGGTTTATTATATATATAATTTTATTCTTCTCTTAATGCGTCAATAGGTTTAATACTTACTGCTCGTTGAGCGGGTATTAGCCCGATAAGGGTTCCTAAAAATACCATGATAAACAAAGCTCCCACTATAAAAGGAATGGGTACTGTAGGATTGGTATAAGGAAAATTGGTTAGGTCTTGCGTAGCTTGGTTGATTCCAAATAAAACTAAGGCGCCTAGAATTATCCCAAGGATTCCAGCTATCAAGGTCAAAAACACAGACTCTAAAATGATTTGATTGCGAACTTCAGATGGGGTGGCTCCTAAAGCCCTTCTTACACCTAATTCTTTCGTGCGCTCTTTTACAGAAATTAATAGGATATTTCCAATTCCGATGACTCCAGCAATTATAGTTGCGATTCCAACAATTAAAGACAACAATGTCATACCTTTTGAAAACCCTACAATTTTGTTGAATATTTCTCCAAGATTGAATCCTCCGAAAGCGCGTTCATCGTCTGGAGAAACTCTGTGGATTCGTTTTAGTGCGGTTTTGATGTCTTTCTCTACAGCTACCACATCGGCATCGTCATAGGCGGCAATGGTAAACCATTGGACTCGGTCTCCAGAATTATAAATTTTTCTGTAAGTTTCAAAAGGAATAAAGATGTCTCCATCACTTTCAAAGCCCCCTCCAGGCACATACTTGTGCACTCCGATTACTTGGAAATAGATGTTGTCAATTCTTATGTACTGTCCGATAGGGTTTTCCTCCTTTTCAAAAAGTTCGGTTTGGGTTCGTTCTCCAATCACGCAAACTTTTCGTCGGTATTTAATATCTTCTTCATTGATGAATCGGCCTCCTTCATAGATTTTTTTGGTAGCAATCTTGGTGTACTCTGGAAAATCTCCATAAACATTATAATTACTAGACTTGTTTTTACGCACAACCAATGGACTCGTTCCTCCAAAAACCCCTCTGGCATTTCGGGGAGCAACAAACTCCACTTCAGGGATGCGTTGTTTGATGTAGTCAATGTCAGATAGCTTGAGTTCTATATTGCGGCCAATTTTAAATCCGTCATAGGGTATGCTAGTTCGCTGTGCCCAAATAAACATGGAATTCATCGCTATATTCTCAAACTGTCTCTCAAAGCCATTATCTAATCCTTTTGCCGCTCCAGAAAGGGTGATATAAATGAAAATTCCCCAAAGCACACCGATCACTGTGATTATTGTACGCGTTTTGTTTTTAGCAATAGATCCAAAAATTTCTTGCCAGGTATCTCGATCAAAAAGTACTTTAAGGCTATTCATCTCTTAGGGCAACTATAGGTTTTATACTTGAAGCTCTTTTGGCAGGAATATAACCTGCAATAGCACCAAAAATGATCAATACTACGGTGGCTGCTAATGCGGTTCCAAAATCAATAAACGGATTTTTTATAAAGTAATCCTCCAATTTTAGACCTATATTTTCCAAAAGTAACACACCTAAAAAAAGTCCAATGTATCCCGAAATCGTTGTGATAAAAACCGATTCTTGTAATATCATTTGAATCACAGAACGCGGTGTAGCCCCAAGGGCTTTGCGAATTCCTAGTTCTTTAGTACGCTCTTTCACTACAAATACCATTATGTTTGAAATTCCTATGATTCCAGCTATCAGTGTTCCTAAACCTACAAAACTTACAATTAGTTGTAATACAACTGCAAATTGTTGGCTTTGTTTAAGATCATCTGTGAGGTTTTGAAAATAAATCCCATTAGGATCACTTGGGGCAATGGATTTTTTTTCTTTTAAATATTTTTTTATCGATTTTTCCAAGGCTAAAGCACCAGAATGTCCTAACTCCTTTCTAAATGTAACTATAATTTGATCTACCTTGTCATTGCTTTTTTCTATCAACTGACGTGTGGTATAGGGTATGTAAATGTAGCGCTCTTCATTGTCCCCCCCATCATCTTGAAAAACACCTACTACTTTAAAGGCGATGCTACCAATATTGATAAATTTCCCAAGAGGATCTTCTCCCTTAAATAAATCTTTTGCGACAAGCCTCCCAATGACAGCACTTTTCTTTTTTTCTTCCAAGTCAGATTGATTGACATATCTCCCTTTCATCAAAATTGTTTTTTCTACAAATTGATGTCCTGGAGCTACCGCTCTTGTCGAATAGGTATTACTCTCATTTTTATATTTTGTTAAAGCGGATCGTCTAATTCTAGGGGTGAGATGTTCTATAAAAAATGCGAAGTTTTCTTCAATTTCTTTAACGTCATCGTTTTTGAATTCAATTCTTCGGTTAGCCTTGAACCCTTTATAGGGTTTTGACGTTTTCCCAGGATAGATAAAAATTGCATTACTTGCATCGTCTAAAAAAAATTCCTGAAAAGTGTTTTTTAATCCATTGCCCAAACCAAAAAGAATGATGAAAATAAAAATCCCAAGGGCTACAGTAAAACCAGATAAAAATGTCCTGAGTTTATTTTTACCAATTGTTTCAAATATTTCTCTCCAACGGTCTCTATTAAACATGGGCTGATGCTAGGACTTGTTTAATTTTTTTATCTTCAATAATGACACCATCTTTTAACATTACTACACGTTTACACATTTGTGCAATGTCGTGTTCATGAGTAACCACCAATATTGTTTTTCCTTCTTCATTGATTTTTTGGATCAAGTCCATCACCTCGTAGGAGGTGGTGGTATCTAATGCTCCTGTTGGCTCATCCGCCAAGAGCACTTTAGGTCTTGAGGCCATAGCCCTTGCAATTGCCACGCGTTGTTTTTGCCCTCCAGAAAGTTCGCTAGGTAAATGGGTCGCCCATTCTTTTAGACCTACACGATCTAAATAGTCTAAAGCCAACTCTTGACGATCTTTTCTTGATATTCCTTGATAATACAATGGAAGAGAAACATTTTCTAAAGCTGATTTATAATTGATTAGATTGAACGATTGAAAGACAAATCCTAAAAATTTATTTCTGTATTTCGCTGCTTTGGTTTCATTCAAATCCTTGATAGGGACATCATCAAGAATATAATCCCCTTCATCGGCTACATCCAACATTCCTAAAATATTGAGTAAGGTTGATTTTCCAGACCCTGAAGATCCCATTATGGCCACAAGCTCTCCTTCTTTAATATCTAAGTTAATTCCCTTGAGTACATGCAATGAGGAAGCCCCCATTTTATAGGATTTGTGTAAATCTTTTAGTTTTATCATTGGAGTTCTTACTTGTTCGTTCGGGGTTTAAGCCTATTGATATATAATTAGACTCAATTTTTTCCCGTTTGTTACATCTCTTGTTAATTTTTTTTTAGAATTCTCAAAACTTTCCACCCAACCAAACCAACTAAAAGGTATGGAATCGCCATAAGATATAAGATTCCGTTGTTTATTCCTTTTGCAGTAGCTTGCCCTTCTTCCGATTGGAGTACAGCACGACACATAGAGCATTGTGCTGAAACTTCTTCTACACCCAATACTAACAAACACAATAAGGTAGAAAAAAAGACGAGGGACTGTTTTTTAGACATAATAGGGTGATATCATCAAATACACAATAACCCCCGTTACCGCAATGTACATCCAAATAGGAAATGTATAACGAGCAATCTTCTTGTGCGCGTCAAAGTGTTTTGAAATGGCGCGAACATACGTAACCAATACTAATGGAATTATTCCTATAGAAAGGATAATATGAGAAATCAATATAAAGTAGTAGACTCCCCGTATCATTCCCTCTCCCCCATAGGGAGTTGGATCAGACGTCATATGGTAGGCTACATACATGCCAAGAAAAACGACAGAAAGACCTATGGCGGTCTTCATAAGTTGTTCATGAAGTAGAATGTTTTTTCTTCTAATGGCCACATAAGCTGTTATAAGGACTAGGGCTGTAGCTGCATTGATAGCCGCATAAATGGGTGGTAAAAAATTTAATGGAGCCACATTGGGTATTCGAATTAAAAAAAGGATCGCAACAACTACAGGTATTGCAATGGAAAGGATCCAAACCCAAGGTTTGTACTTCGCTGTTAAATCTTGTCTTTGTTTGGTCATAATTTATTCTTTCAATAGTTTTTCAATGTCCTCCATCAACAAATCTACCTCCTGCACCTCCACATCTTCTTCATCAATACCCATATAATAAACAATAGGGTTGCCAAATGCGTCGGAACGAGAGCGTATAAAGCCCTTTTTGTCAATTAAAGCAAAATAGCCTTGATGCTCAAATCCTCCCTCAACCCTTGGATTTACTGATGCAAATATATTAAATCCTTTGTTGGCGAGGGTATAAAGGTCTTCCTTTTCGCCTGTCAAAAAGTGCCAGTTTTGAGAAAAGACGTTGTACGATTCTGCATAGTTTTTTAAAACTTTTGGAGTGTCGTGTTCTGGATCGATTGTAAATGAAGTAATTCCAAAATCTTCCCGTTCACCAAATTGGGATTCGATACGTTTCATGTTTTTGTTCATGATAGGGCATATACTAGGGCAAGAGGTGAAGAAAAATTCAACGACATACACCTTATTTGAAAAGTCCTCGTTAGAAATCAAAAGACTGTCCTGATTTAAAAATGCAAATTCAGGTACTTTTTTAGCTTCCCCATTCAAAATAATATACTGAAGGGGGTCAGCGGATTGAGAACGACTACTATCCACTACTTTATTTTCAATAATTCTATTAAAAATTTTTGGAATAAATAGAATTCCAAAAATGAGAATAATTAAAAACAGTCCTACATACTTTAACTTGGACATCTCTATTTGTTTCTTTGTGTATTATAAATCTTTAGTGCCAAACGGTATTCTGCTAAAATCACTTTTACATCATCTATCATCTTTTTATTGATCTGCGCGACAGAGCGCGCATCAAATCCATAGAGGGTTCCCGTATCTTCATCATCGTTTCTTCCTCTGAGATTGCGATCTTTATCAATAATAAAAACAAATGGGGCACTCTGGTTTTCGTCTAATGAAAATGGGGTTTTTAACGAAGCAAAATGGGTGTTGATCTCTTCTTTGGAAGTATAGATAAAGTTCCATCGAGACAGGTCAGTCCCCACTCCTTCTTTCAATTCGTTTTTAAGTTCTTTAACCTGAGTTACTCGACTAGAATCCACAAGAAAAACAAACTGAAAATCATCAAATTGATAAAAACGCTTATAAATTTTTTCATTGAGATTGAGGGCTTCTGCTTTTTTATTTTCTAAACTTCCACCCCAGTAACCCAATATGGTAATGTGGTCTTTTAGTTGGGGAGAATCTCCTATTAGGTTTTGAGGAAGTACTTCAATTGTAGAGGTCAATATAGGGAGTTTCGCAAAGTTGTTTTTCCCTGAAGCAAAAAAAAGATAAACTAATAGAGGGAATACAAATAAGATTCCCAAAACTATTTTTTTGTATACGTCGTTCTTTTTCATAAATAAAAAAGCGGTTCAAAACCGCTTTGCAAATTTGGATTGTTTCTAGAAATTCCAGGCGACAAAACCGGATTCCATTACATCAAAAATGTAATCGCCTTCCAAAATCAAAATAAAAGCCAAATAGGGAATTAAAATCACCAGAGGAAGTACAATCGCATTTTTTAGCCCACTGCGTTCATCTCGAATGTGCATAAAATCCCACGCAATATAATACGCCTTTACGATGGTCAAGATGATAAAGATCCAATTGAGTAATTTCATTCGTAAAAAACTCGTCATTAGGATTTGAGGTTTCATAATCCCTAAAGCAACTTCAATAGTAGTTACAATGGAGAGAAAAATCAAGACCCCCCATATTTTCTGTTGATTGGATTTAAACTTTAAAAGTCCTCTAAAGATGGCTAATTTATGTCCTTCTGCGGCCATGTGGTTTTATTTTTATGTGTTAAACGAGATAGAAGAATGTGAATACGAACACCCAGACCAGATCGACAAAGTGCCAATAGAGTCCTACTTTTTCTACCATTTCATAATGACCTCTTCGTTCATAGGTTCCCAAGATGACATTAAAGAAAATAATAATATTGATTACAACTCCAGAAAATACGTGAAAACCGTGAAATCCAGTAATGAAGAAAAAGAAATCTGCAAAAAGACGATTTCCGTATTCGTTATGAATCAGGTTGGCTCCTTCAACTACTTCTACAGCTTCATCTATTTTGGCGAGAGAAGCTTCTCTAGACAATACTGTCTTGTGACCCTCCTGGGTAAGTTGTTGGGTCCGAATAACAAGGTTTGGGTCTGCTAAAAATCCTTTTTTGACTTCTGCTAGAGAAACGTTGGGCATTGCTTTTTCATCCTCATACCAAATTCCATTGTAGGATTGGTGTGTAGCCCTTTCAGATGCAATTCCTTGTGCAAACTCTTGGATAGCCGCACGCTTTCCAGTTTCTGCATTCACAAATTGTAAGATTTGACCTCCTCGGGTTTCTAAAGCCCCATATTCACCTTTAATAAAATTCTTCCATTCCCACGCTTGAGAACCAACGAATATCGCACCACCGATGATGGTAAGTAGCATATAAAAAGTCACTTTGGCTTTGTTCATGTGATGACCCGCATCAACAGCCAATACCATGGTCACTGATGAAAAAATTAAAATAAAGGTCATCAGGGCGACATAATACATAGGCGCATCAATACCGTGTAGAAAAGGAAAGTGTGTAAATACCTCGTCTGCAATCGGCCAAGAGTTGATGTTTTTAAATCTTGAGAAACCGTAGGAAACAAGAAACCCCGTAAAAGTGAGCGCATCCGAAACAATAAAAAACCACATCATCATTTTACCGTAGCTGGCGTTTAGCGGTTTATTTCCACCTCCCCATACTTGAGCTTCGTCAACAGATGCGTTTGTAGTTACTTCCATAGTAATGTCTTAAATTCGATACAAATTTATTAATTTTTAACCGTAGAATGAAACGAATAAAAATAAATATACCCAAAGGATATCCAGAAAATGCCAAAAAGTTACTGCCAGTTCAAAACCTAGAGTATTTCCTTGTTCATAAGCTCCCTTCAAGGTCTTAAAAAAAACATTCAACACAATTGTAATTCCAGCTGTAAGGTGGGCCAAATGCAATAAAACTAAAACGTACAAATAGGAGGTGGTAATCGTACTTTCTGGACCCGTAAAATAGTATCCTTTTTCTATTATCCCATTAAAACCTTGAAATTGAAAATAAACAAAAGCAATTGCTAAACCTAGGGTTGCTAAAAGCAATGACTGGGTAGCTTTTTGCTTTTGGGCTTTTAACATTTTTAAAGCAGCATAAAAGGTCCCGCTACTCAAGACAATTAATAGCGTGCTAAGGGTAAAAGCAAAAGGGAGTTCAATTTGTTGTATCCAATCGGCGCGGGAGCTACTCACCACATAGGCGCTAGTAAGCCCTGCAAAAGTCATGCTCATACTGATCATCCCGAACCATAGCATCATTTTTTTAGCTCGGTTAGTTTTGGTACTTATTGAATCGTTTGTATTCATTGTAATAAGAATTTGTCAATTACGTAAATCAGTTGTATTCCAGTGATATAGATGATACTCGCTCGAATCAAAAGACGAGCTGCAGAATCCGTTTTAGAAATCATTAATTTTAATGCATAATATAAAAAAACAGCTCCTAGGAGGAATACTAAAATTGAAGCTGTTTTAGTAAGATATAACGCTCCTGTATAATGAAATGCAGGAATCAATGAAATTACAACGGTCCAAAGGGTATAAAAGACAATTTGGAAAGCTGTATTTTGATCTTTCGAGCCGGAGGGTAACATTTTAAACCCGGCTGCTTGATATTGATCGTGCATTAACCAACCTATCGCCCAAAAATGGGGAAACTGCCAAAAGAACTGCAACATGAACAGCAGTCCTGGTTCAACACCAAATTCATTGGTTGCCGCCACCCAGCCTAACATAAATGGTATAGCTCCTGGAAAGGCTCCAATAAATACTGAAAGCGGTGTTTTTTGCTTCAAAGGAGTATACACGCAGGCATACAAAAAGATCGAAATACTTGCGAAAAAAGCTGTTTTAAGATTGATGATATACAAGGAGGTAACACCAACTAAGGTTAAAATTACTCCAATAAATAAGGCAGATTTTGAATGCATTCTTCCCGAAGGAAGTGGTCGGTTTTGGGTGCGAATCATAAGGCTATCCAAGTCTTTTTCAAATACCTGATTGAATGCATTTGAAGCTCCAACCATAGCATAACCTCCTACTGTCAATAAAAGCAAGGTGAAATAATTAACTTCATTTACTGCTAAAAAATAACCCGCAAGAGAAGATACCACTACAGAAACCGAAAGCCTAAACTTGGTCAGTTGAGAAAAATCAATTAATCTCTGTTGTCGAGTTGAAATTGCAATGGTTTTGTTAGGCGGCATCGATCCTCATCGTTCAGGGGGCAAAGATAGGTGAGAAAATGCCATTGCACAATATTTCCTTTGTTAAGATTAAAATTCTTTTTTTTATTGCAACCTAAATATAATCGGAATACTAAATGGTACTCGTACAGGACGACCTCTTTGCTTTCCTGGGGTCATTAAAGGTAATTTTGAAATAATGCGATGCGCCTCTTTCTCTAAGTTTTTATCGGGTCCTCGCATACTTATGTTGGTAATGCTTCCGTCTTTAGAGATGATAAAACTAACGTACACCCTACCTTGAATTCCCATCTCCTGAGCGATTTCGGGGTAGCGGAAGTTTTTGTGAATGTGTTTATTAATTTGTTTCTGAAAGCAATCTCTGCGTTCTGATTTTTTGACACCTTCGCAGCCTGGAAAAATAGGCACATCTTCAATGACTGCAAAAGGAACATCTTCTTCTTCTTCCTCTTCCACCTCAACGTCCACAATCTCCACGATTTCTTCTTCATTGGTCTCAGTTGACTCAATCACAGTTTCCTCAACATCCTCTTCGTCCTGAACAATCTCAATTACCTGAGGAGCCGGAGGTGGCGGTGGAGGAGTTTTGATCTGTTCTGTAATTGGGATTACTTCGTCTTCTTCGTCTTCCACTGTCAGTGTTTCGTAGTCATAGTTTTTTTCAAAAGTTTTCCATTCTATAGCTCGCCATGAAATAAACAAGACCAGTGCCAATCCAATGACAAAGTATAGACCACTGTTTTTCCGTAAATCTACTTTAGGGGATTTTTTTATTTCCATGAGTTTGGGGCTTTGGTATAATATTATCAAAAATTATACCATTCATTAAAATAAAAAACCAGCCAAAAGGCTGGTTTTACTAAAATCAAAAAGTGTTTTATTGTAATCTAAATGTGATCGGAATACTAAATGGCACCCGTACAGGACGACCTCTTTGTTTTCCTGGGGTCATAGAAGGTAATTTTGAAATAATACGTTCCGCCTCTTTCTCTAAGTTTTTATCGGGTCCTCGCATGCGGATGTTGGTAATACTTCCGTCTCTTGAGATGATAAAATTAACATATACACGACCTTGAATCCCCATCTCTTGTGCGATTTCGGGATAGCGGAAGTTTTTGCGAATGTGTTTATTCATTTGTTCCTGAAAGCAATCTCTACGTTCGGACTTTTTTACACGCTCGCAGCCTGGAAAAATAGGTACATCTTCAATGACTGCAAAAGGAACATCAATGTCTTCTTCTTCCTCTTCAACCTCGACGATTTCAACAATTTCTTCTTCATCCGTTTCTGTAGATTCGATAACGGTTTCTTCCACTTCCTCTTCGTCTTCCACGACTTCTATGACCTCAGGTGCTGGGGGCGGTGGTGGAGGTGGGGGTGGTGGGGTTTTAAGTTGTTCTGTAATTGGGATTTCTTCGTCATCATCGTCTTCCACATTAAGGGCTTCGTAGTCATACATTTTTTTGTATGTTTTCCATTCAATTGCTTGCCATGAGACAAATAGGACTACTGCTAGACCAATGACAAAATAAAGACTACTATTTTTAGTTAAGTCTACTTTTTCGCTTTTTTTAGGCTGCATTTTACACAAATTTTAGATAGCTAATCTAAAAAAAATCTCATAAATAAAGTTATTCTTGAGTAGAAAAACGAAATAAAAACCAAATTGAGAAAATTCCGATACTCGTTCCTATAAAATTAGCAATCAAGTCTTGGTAATCAAAATACCTCTGAAATGTTGGAATTAATTGTAAGAGTTCCAATGCAGACCCTACCAAAACACTCAAAATAAATGCTTTTTTATAGGCAGAAGGGTGTTTGAAAAAAGCAAAAAAATAGAGGATACTCAACCCCATATAACATATTAAATGTAAAACCAGATCTCCTCGAATAAAAAAAAGATGCCAGGGTTGTGAATTTGGATTGGGAGGCTTTAAAGAAAGATATACAACTACAATTGTAGCGAGTCCAGCTAAAATTTTAAAATATTTATCCTCCTGTAACCAACGTTTGATATGCTTCTGCATCTAAAAGACTCTCTATTTGTGTCAAATCACTACACTGTACCTTGACCATCCATCCTGCACCATAAGGATCTTCATTCACTGTTTCTGGGGAATCTTCTAAAGCTTCATTGATTTCAACTACTTCTCCCGATACCGGCATAAATAGGTCCGATACGGTCTTTACCGCCTCCACAGAACCAAATACCGCTTCAGCATCTAAACTGTCATTTAGCGTTTCAATTTCTACATATACGATATCTCCAAGTTCCCCCTGTGCAAAATCGGTTATGCCCACGGTAACGATATCACCCTCTAATTTAATCCATTCGTGATCTTTGGTGTATTTTAAATCTGCAGGTACATTCATTGTTTTGTTTTTAGTAAAACAAAAGTAAAAAATTCCTTCAGCAAAGGACTTTTTTAATTTCCAAAATTATAACGAATCGTAAAACCAGAGCGGATACTGGTTTGTGGGAAAGCAGTGGAAATGGCAAACTCTGAAAAATTATGATCGTAAAAAAATAAAGCTGTAAGATTTTTTGTCAAGGCGTAATCAGCTGTTACCTTTATTGCCATTAGCCGTTGTCCTGCAGTGACTTGATTGTTATCGTATTCTAAGTTTCTCAATACCGTGACGTTATCCCGATAGGAAATATCTGCTTTGATATTTAAATCTCCGCTCAAGATCACCCTACGGCCTCCAAAACTTGTTCTAAATCTCAAATCTTGAACCCTATACCCGAGCCCCAAAATATATTCATCACCACTTGTTTCAGTAATCAAATTATTGTCTAAGCTTAAGGAAATTGCACGTTCTTTTCTAAGTTCAGCTAGTAATCTCAAGGAATTGTTTAATTCCATATCCAAACGAACTAGCGGATTAAACTGTTCCACCAAATTAATATTGGAATATAAACGTTGAGGAATTAAGTTTCCGGACTTATCTATCTGATCGGGAAGTGTTGGGTCATATTCGAAATTGGTCTGGAAATTCGTCAGTGTATAACTGGCTCGGTAGGCGTGATTTAAAGAGAGTCGATTAAAAATTTTAGAAAGCGATTTAATTTCGGTTAGTCCTGTAAATTTTAAACTCCAATTGGGAAGTGGTGTCCCTTTTATTGGATTCAGGTCAATTTCATTAGGATTGGCACCTGAATAGGCGGCTACAAATGAATGCAGCAATACAGACTGTTGTGTTTTTCCAAAACCTAGAGGAAAGCCCTCAGTATCCAACCCTAAGTCCATAAAATCGCTATTTTCAGCAAGTCGTCTTGCAATGATACTTCGGTATTCTCGGAATTTTTCAAAGTTTGAACTTTCTAAACCTTGAGCAGAATTAAACGCTGTTTTTAACAAAATAGTTGACATTCCAAAGTTTCCTAAAATATTAGAATATTGAGGGATATACTCCTGATTTTCAACCATAAAATTTTCGAGTCTATTTTCTGTAAAGTCTCGCTCTACATTAAAATCAATGATCAAGCCATTTAGGGGAACTACTTGTGCCGTGGCCTTAAACTTGTTGGAACGCAACTGGGTATACAATTGATTGAAGTTAGGGAAGCCCGTAAGCCATCCCTGTCTAGCCACCTCGTAGCGCACGTCTGCTTGACTCCCAAAAGTATATCCCAATGTGGGTCGCATCCCCCCAGCAAAACCTACGGAAGGCAAATAACCAGGAAGTACCGTACCATTATTTTCATTATAACTCGCCTGAACTCTTTTTACTGCTGTCAAAATATCAACAATTTTGGTCAAACTCTTTTTAAAGGCGGTATTCTTCCTTGACGTTGAATCTTTCAATTGAGCTTTATTTACGCTAGACTGAAAACTACTTTTTTTAGTGTTCAATCCTAAAATTGTATAAAGTTTTGAAAAGGAAAGTGCCCCGGTAAGAGTTTTGGTGTTATTGTTTTGAATGGTGTTGACCAATCCCAGTGGAATTCCTTCCTCACTTTTTACTTCTGCCAAGGCTTCAGAACCTCTTTGCCAGTTGAAGTTCCCAGTATAATTGTAGGTCGCATCAATAAAACTTAAAAAAGGAATGTATTGAAATGGAAGCTTATAGTTTAAGGCTAAAGACTGAAAGTGTGAATTGGGTTCTCCCGAATTAAAAAGCCCTTCCCATAATACTCTTTGATTGGTCAGCAAAGAACTTGCTTCACTTTGATTCATGTCAAGGTTTTGCCTTATGATACTGCTTGTTGCCGCGTTAAAATTAAATCGAAGCGAACGTGTTAGGTTGTGACTTATGGCATAATTGTAATCAAATAAAAAGTTGCGTTGTTGTAGATTTGGTAAATCTCGTTGAAGGGAAGCATCCATTCCTTCCAAATATACTTGTCTAAACTTTTGGTTGTTTAAAATTCTATTGATGCTGGTAGCCCCTTCCAATGAGCTGGGAAGCAAATTGAAATTCAATTGTTGCAACCACCTCCAATACTTTTTTTGATTAAAGAATTTTACTTTTTTGAAAGGTTCTATGGGTTTCGAATTAAAGGAATAACCGTAGTTTGCTCCCAGCAATAAATTGATTTCTTCTTGCTTTTCAATTTCATAATCGCGGTGTTCCAACGCATTGTAGGCGTAAGAGAAGTCAAAATTTTCTGGATTGTAAAAGCGAGGGGGGCCTTCTCCTGAACTGTTTTTTCTAACCCCAATGAGACTTACACTTTTACGACGGGTGTAGTCGATTGCCTGATTTCTAATGGAATCACGTTGGGTATTGCGTTCTACGGTGTTGAGACGATCTTTCAATGTTAAATCTTGATAGAACGGATCGTACTTTGGGGTAATCAAGGTTTCTCCATTGGCAAAGCTCAGGGGTATTTGAAGTCCCCAATTGGCTGGGGCTAGCTGCCCAAGGTTTACGTTGGATATTAGGTCGTATTGTAACAACTCCTCTCGAGTTCGCTGATTGGGGGTTTGATCAATACTCCCAAAACCTATTGAAGAATAACGTGCATTGGCAGAAAAAGTAGCAAAATCTGCAAGATTGGCATCTAAAGCGCCAATGGCTGCCCACCCCCCTTCACTGTCTATACCGGAGATTCTCAATTCATTAAACCAAACTTCACCGCAGAGGTCATCTCCCAATTGATTTGAAGGGTTTTTAACCCCTATCATCAAGGTTCGGATTGCTCCTAAGGAAGGATTTCCATGAATGGCAAGTTTGTATTTTTTCTGACCTGGCAAACTGCTGATTGGAGTAAATTCTTGAATTGGATTTAGCTCTTCATCAAAGTAAAGGGTTTCTCCTAATCCGAGTTGCTGTAATGCTTTCGCTTTTAATTTGGATAATAAGTCTACTGGTATTTCCAACGAATTTGACTCGGGAATCCACACCTCCTCTGCCGACAATCGATTGGAGGTATTTTCAACATAATCCGTAGGTTTTAAAGGTATTTCAATTTGGTAAAAATTATCTTGATAATCTGTCCCCAAACGAATAAAAGCGACCATTCTTCGATCAAATTCCTCTTCCGAACCCGTCCCAGGAAGAGGTTCATTTCCCGGTAAAGATTCCGCATGTAAAAACATACGAAGTTTACTGTATTGTCGCATGTCTAGATTTACGGGCTTGAAAATCGCCCTTGCGTCCATTGGTTTCAAATCACACACACGGAAAGAAAGGGACTGTTCGTTTTGACGAATGATGGTGTTGTTGTTATTGATCTGTTCTCTTTGGATTTCAGGAGGCAATACATAGTTGATCGGAATTCGATTTTCATTCTCTAAAATGTTTACTGTGCTGATATCCACCGTAGTTTTGGTATTGACCAAAATGTCTTCGTTCAACGGTTTGTTATACCTTCTCCAGTCCCCTCGAACCAAGTCCAAGGTACCAAATCGAAAAACTACCTCTTCTTCAAAACCATTTAAAAGCATTCGCATAAAACGTATCGAACGCAAATCGTTGATTTCGTTTACAGCCTCGAAGTAATTGTCGAATGAAGTGTTTTCATAATAAGATTTTTGAATTGGAATCTTAAATTGAATCCACCTTGTTGTGTATTCATCACCATTAGGTGCATTGACTTTAATGTTTTCTCTCACATCGGTGATAAAGGGATGATTTCCCACCTGCATGCTTTTAAAAATAGGAACGCGATATTCAAAATAACTATCAATCGTATTCATACTTTGGTCCCTATTGATGTCTTCTGTATCTGGTTCGGTGGTGTTTCCTCTGTCTGTATCACTAAAGGCTATAGGGGTATTGTTTTCAAATCCGTTGTAACGTTTGTATCGTTCTAAAATGCTTCCTTCTGCCTGAAGGAAATATTCGTAATTATCTCCTGCAGGATCAATAGGAGGTCCATTGGTAAAAATGGTGGCTTCTTCTTCATCACTCAGGCCATCCAAACCAACATCCTGTAACGGACGATCCTCGGGGTTAGAATTAAAGGCATACACAAGAGATTGGTTGGCAGGGACTCTTCCCCAAGGGGTATCATAGGTAGGGCTGAATTCATTTGAACTGGGAAGACCGTTTTCAAATTGTTTTCTTCCGTCACGCAAGATGTCTTCAGAAATATTCCCCAAATGAAATACCAATTCTCCTAACTCATCAGAGGGGGTCTCTTTGTCTGAAAATGTATCCAGTAGCCAAAATTCAATAAACTCTACGTTGGATTGTTCAAAATTGGTCGCATTTAATGCTCGAGTAATTCCTGCCCAATTCTTCTTTGGATTTGTTAAAAACTGGTTTTGAGGAGCATTGTTGTACGGCCCCTTTTCTCTTGGATAGTAAGCCAAGTCTAAGGTAGGAAGTCTTCTGAGCATCCCCTGAACCAAATCCTGTTCTGGAAACAATTCATCGATAAAGATACTTCTTGTTTCATTACTTGAAATATCGTCATTGTTTATCCCAGAGGGTTGTCTGGAATAAAAAACTTGATCGATAGAGTACCAGGCGAGCTTGGATCTTGCATAGCCGCTTGCCAGCCCTTCTGCATCGGCTCCAGGAACTCCATTGACAGGGACACTAGAGAGATTCCAAGAAGTAAACCCTTTCACATCAATATTGGTTTGAGCCCCTTCAAAATCATCGATATACACATTTGTTTCTCCGTTGAGTTGGGTATTTCTCGGATCTTTGGCTCCCAAATTTGCCACTTCCCCTCGAAAAGAAATTTGAGAAGGAATGTTCGATTGAATGGTAGGCCATTTGTTTACTAACCGCGTTAAAAAAGGCAATTCCGTAGAAAAGTTTGTATTGAAACCCATCATGGTATTGTTTACAGGTTCGGTTCCGTAATTCGCTTTTTGTGTCAGAGGGTTTTCACTAAGGTTGATCAAGGTACCTCCGACATAAAATTTATCATTGATTCTATGATTAATATTCAACCCTGAAAACCGTTTATTTTGTTGGTTAAAAAAAGAGTTGTTTTCTACAGAAATATCGATTGGAATGTTAGAAGCTTTAAGTCCTTCGTCCAGTATTTTTACCCTTCCAATTTCATAATTTACGGTATAGTCCAATCCTTCTCGAAGCAATCTTCCCCCTGCTGTTACTCGAACTGAACCCCTGGGTATATTAAAAGCTCCGATATTAATCCCATCACCACCTTCGGACTTGTACCGACCTTTAAGCTGAAATTTGTTCTTTTCTGAAAACTCGAGAGCAGCGGCTTTGGTAAGCCCATACATTTCCTTAAAAACGTATTTTCTTTGATTTTTATTAAAACTATTGTCAATATCATAGTCCTCTTTAGAAGATTTTGGATTGTCTAATAACTCAAACAAGAAAGATCCAAAGGGTTCTACTTTGGGAAAAATAATTCTACCGTAGCGTGGATCGATGGTGATTCCGGGGAGGTAATCAAAAAATCCATCTCCATTGGGAATCAAGTCTTGATAAGCATTCAACCGATCTAAGTGCATGGTATTCAGTAAAATTTCCTTATCCAGCTCTTCTGGCCAAATAGCAGGGTCCACAGGAGTCAAATAATTGATAGGAGAGGGATCGGTATATAAAATATTTAATCTGAAATCTTCTTCAGACAATTGAAAGGCGCCTGTATTATAAATGTTTTTCATCATCAAATCCCATACGGGTTGACGCACATCAGTCAGACTGCTTTTCAACATTTTAACGATAAGGGTATTGGTTTTGATTTGTGGCTGTAAATTTGATTGACCAGGAATATTGTTTTGTTGAATAATTGAAGTTCCTGGAATTTCACCATTGGCAAATTCTCCAACTTGATAGACTTTACCCAAGTAGGTGTATTGAAAAGCAACTCCCAAGATTTCATCGTTGCTCAAACGCTGATTTAAAGAAATATACCCTAGTTGCGGATGAAAAGAAAATTCTTGAGGTCTAAGTTTTCTCGCACTTTCCAATACAGCATAGTCAATTCCTTCATTGACCTTAAGCCCTTCAAAACCATTTTTTACCGTAGCAATATCTCTTATTTTTTCATTTAAAATTCCTCCAAAACCAATTTCATCAGGATCCAGCTTATTGGACTTGTTTTGAGGCGGATCGGATGGATTCGAGGTGTTAAAAAATCCAGCAAAACCATTATCCAAACGGGTATTTTCAGGATGGGCTTCTCCTAAATCCTGAAGTGCTATAATGTTTCTTACATTTTGTGTTTGATACCCTCTATTGGTAACCCAAACTTCAATCCTAGTGATTTGAACGGGCGAATTGATATAGGGATAATTGGCTAAAAATGTATCGTATTGGTCTCTAAAATATTGGCTAATAAAGTAATGTCGGTCTTCCTCATAATCTAAAGCAAATAGTGTGAACTCCTGAAGCTTGCCCCCACCCTGAGTAGAGATATTTTGGGATTGAGAGCGCTGTTCTGAAAAAACACTTGAAATGGTCGTGTTTCCAAATTTTAAATCGGCTCGTACTCCAAACAAACTTTGAGCGCCTTGGATGAGGTTACTATTGATGGGCATACTGATGTTACCAATGTCAATATTTTGCAGTATGGCATCTTCAGTAACTTTCCCATTTAGATACTCTCTGACTTTATTGCCCACCTGTTCAGTACTATTAGGCAGCTGAGTGATATTCTGTCTTAAATTATCGATCTTCTGTTTCGCTTGATTGAGCGTATTTTTCGCTTGATTGACTTCATTGGCAACTTCTTTAAGCTGATCTACTCGTTGAGACACCCCTTCTTGCAATCGGTTAATGTTAGATCCTAACTTTCCGGGAATCAAGCCTGGGATTTCTGATAGCTGAGGGGGGTTGAATTGGATTTTAACCAAATTCTGAAAATCAAATGTAGATTCCGTATCGTAATTTGCGGTGATCTGAAGTCGTTCCCCAATTTTACCAAGAAGACTCAAACTAATTCTTTGATCAAAATCTAAACCAGGTGAACGTCTATTGATAACCGATGCAACGGGGTTGTCATTGCGTTGGTATCGGTATCCCAAGTCAATTCCTATGGAGCCTTGGGGAGAAATATCAATAGTATTGCTTCCAAATAAGGATTCGAAAAATTTATTGTTGACATACAATTCGGGCAGTAGGTTTTTTTGAGCATCTTCGGCATTGACTCCTTTTCCACTCAAGGCCTGAATTTTATCTTGAAAGTAGCCTTGCATTTGTTCTTTCAAAACCAAAGCTTCATATTCTTTAACGGTCAATACCATGGGAGTGCTAATGGGATAGCCTCCTATTTCTTCGGTAAAAATGTAACGGTTTGTTATCGGATCGTAGGTATATAAACGCTGGATGCTGCTCGATGCAGGAGGTGCTATCGTTCCTGTTTCGGCAGCCTCCTGAGAAAATACAACCCCAATTGAAAACAACATCCAAATGAAGGTAAGGATGAGGCGAGGTGATCTAAAAATTACATTTTTAGTGGTTTCAATCAAAAATTTACAATTTATTCAGAGCTTCCTTGATCAGTCCTTCTACAGAACAGTCTGGTGTAGTTTGAATAATGCGATCCACGATACGTTCAGACTGCTTCCTTGAATAACCAAGAACCTCTAGTGCTGATAACGCTTCATCTTTGATTGTATTGTTTCCTAAAACCTGAATTTCTTCACCATCGTGAAGATTTATCATTTTATCTTTTAGTTCGATTAAAACACGTTGTGCTGTTTTGAGTCCTATCCCTTTTACAGATTTAATTGTATTGAGGTCTTCTGATAAAATAGCACGTTGTATTTGCTGGGGCTCCAACGAAGAAAGCATGGTCCTGGCAGTACTGGCTCCAATTCCCGAAACGGAGATTAAGAGTAAAAAAATTGACCGTTCTATTGGGGTGTGAAAACCAAATAAGGTATGTGCATCTTCACGGACTTGCAAATGGGTAAAAAGCTTAATACTTTCTTCATTACTTATTTGAGAAAATGTGTGCAATGAAATATGAACTGCGTAGCCAACTCCATTACAATCAATAACAACTTGAGTTGGTGTTTTTTCTACTAGCCTACCAATAATTTGAGTAATCATCTCTTTCTACTTGTTTTTTGATTGTGCATCTACCACAGCAACTGCCGACATATTCACGATTTCATTCACAGAAGCACCCAGCTGTAAAATATGTATAGGTTCGCTAAGACCCATTAAAATAGGGCCTATAGAGAGTGCTTCGTTGAGTTCTTTCATTAATTTATAAGTGATGTTAGCTGCGTCCAAATTGGGAAATATCAATACGTTTACTTTTTTATTACTCAATACGGAAAATGGGAATCGATCTTGTAAAAGTCCTTTGTTTAAAGCGAAATCGGACTGAATGGGACCATCAACTGTTAAGTTGGGATGGCTCCGGTGTAACATTGAAACAGCTTCAGAAACTTTTGTAGCTTGTGGAAAACGAGAGGAACCAAAATTTGAAAAAGATAGCATTCCAATGACGGGTTCAAGGCCAAAAATTTGAGCCATTTGCCCTGTCATTTGAGCAATTTTTGCCAGTTCCTTGGCTGTGGGATCCACATTTATTGTAGTATCGGATAAAAATAAAGGACCAGACTTGGTCAACATCAGGTTTGTTGCAGCAACCTTACTTACCCCTTTTGATTTTGGTATGGTTTCTAAAATGGGTTTTACCACAGAGCGATAATTTCTAGAATAACCCGAAATCATGGCATCGGCATCTCCATTTTTGATCATCATAGAAGCAAAATAATTGCGTTCACGCATCAATCGTTGTGCATCGTATAAAGTATATCCTTTTCGGTTTTGAGCGTCCCAAAAGAGTTCCGCATATTTCTTTCTAATGTCCTCTTTATCTGGCTCTTTAGGGTCAATAATTTCTACAGGATCGTCAAATTCAATCAGCTTTCGCAAGTCTTCAATGATGGATTTATTACCCAATAAAATAGGATGTGCAATCCCTTCTTCATGAACAATTTGTGCCGCTTTGAGTACGTCCATTTGATCCGCTTCAGCAAAAACCAAACGTTTGGGTGCTGCTTTTGCTCGGTCATGTAACAAGCGTACCATTTTTTGTGAATTTCCCAACCTTTTTTCTAGTGAGATTCGATAGCGTTCCCAATCTTCTATCGGTTCTGTGGCTACTCCAGAATCCATAGCTGCTTTGGCCACAGCAGGAGGTACTGTGGTAATCAAGCGCGGATCAAATGGTTTGGGAATGATATAATCTTTCCCAAAACTAAGTCGTGTTTCGTCATACACCACATTGACTTGTTCTGGAACGGATTCTTTTGCCAATTCAGCAAGTGCTTTAACCGCAGCCATTTTCATCGCTTCGTTAATACTTGTTGCCCGTACATCCAACGCACCTCTAAAAATAAAAGGAAAACCTAGTACGTTATTGACCTGATTGGGGTGATCCGAACGACCCGTGGCCATAATAATATCTTTTCGTGCTTCACAGGCTTCTTCGTACCCAATTTCTGGATCTGGATTGGCCATGGCAAAAAC
>Ga0075475_10000236_pt1 | contig 24169 bp, 22 predicted proteins | sample DEB08_DNA_10_FD_76342 | JGI IMG/M metagenome (GOLD analysis project Ga0075475, IMG submission 76342) | Aqueous microbial communities from the Delaware River and Bay under freshwater to marine salinity gradient to study organic matter... | ecosystem: Environmental > Aquatic > Marine > Coastal ... | reverse complement strand
ACAGTTAGAAGCTGCAGTAAGAAAATGGGCAGAGTATGAAAAACTACACGTTGTAAACGAAATATGGTTTTCACCAACTTCAACTAAACTACCTACGGGTGCGACAGTACCTGACGGGTTTATGAAAATAATTCATGCTTTACAGTGGGAAAAATGTTTTTTCTTTGCAAATGAAGCACCAACAGAGGCTTGGGAAACTTACGAAGTACCTTGCAATCCTGGGATTAGGGGATAAATAAATGAGAGCAATATTAAAAGATGGAAAAATTATAGTTAAAGGCGGGCATACTGATGCTGCCTCTGCAATAACAAGTTGCAAAGTAATTATGTCACATTGCCAAATGATTCTAGACGGTCTTGAAGGAAAAGAAGAAATGTCTCTAGAAACATGGTGGACAAACAAGATAGCAGTATCTGAACATGAGCTTGTTCAAGCAGCCAATTATTTAGTAAGTGGTGATGTAGAACATGACCATGGCGAAACCTAAAGGTGGATTAACAAAGTGGTTTAAAGAAGGATGGGTAGACATCTCTCGTAAGAGAAAAGGTGGCGGACATCCTCCGTGTGGAAGAAAATCTGCACGAAGTAAGGGAGGCTATCCCAAGTGTGTACCAGCTAGCAAAGCCCGTAGAATGACTTCGGCGCAGAAACGATCTGCAGTAACACGCAAAAGGAGAGCAGGTAACCCAGGCGGTAAGCCTAGAAACGTTTCTACCTTTGTTAAACGAAAAAGAAAAACAACACGAAAAAGGAGATAATATGTCGAAACGAATGGTCGCGAAAAAACTTGAAGTTTGTAGTGATTTAGGAGTGGTTGAGAAAGCTGTAGCTATGGCAGTACTCGAAAAAAGACATAACTTAGCAAAACTCAAAAAACTGAAAGATTATGTAACAATGAAACGTTGCACCTTTCGAGATGAGCAACTTAAAAAGCTCATAGGAGACTAAAAATGGCAAGAACAGGTTCATTTTTAAGCGGACCTACTGGAGTACACAATACCCAGAAGATTCGTAAACATAAATTAAAGAGAGGGGTTACTAGAGATATGAATGCAGCAGCAGGTACTTTAGTAAATACAAAAGACCCTTATAGCGTAGGTGGATTAAGATACAGTGCGGCACCAAAAGGTATCGGACCAAGATTTGGTAAAACCACAAAACCTAAGTCTGCAAGATTCAGTAAAAAAGGAAGTGGGAGAATATTACCTCGTAGGAGATAAGAATGGCACTCACCAAATCTGAAAAAGCTAGATTAAAAAGAGCAGGACTCTCTGGGTTGAACAAACCAAAGAGAACTCCTGGCCACAAAACTAAGAAAGCTGTAGTAGCCGTAAGAGTTGGTGGTAAAATAAAAGTAATTAGATTCGGAGCGCAAGGCATGGGTCATAATTACAGTCCAGAAGCAAGAAAAAGCTTTAAAGCAAGACATGCTAAGAATATTCGTAAAGGCAAGTCTTCAGCAGCTTACTGGGCAAACAAAGTATTTTGGGCGGGTAAAGGTGGTTCAAAGAAAAGACCTCCTCGCTCACAGAAAAGAACACTTGGACTTAAACGCAGGAGATAATAATGCAACAAGTAGATGGAAGAAAGCTATGGCTAGATGAAGGTTTAGCATATGCTGGTAAGTTTCTTACTCAAGCTCTAGAAATAGAGAAAGGTAGAAAGTTATCGGCAGCAGAGGAAAGATTTAAACAACTATCCGCCGCTTACATTTACTTACATGACAAACTTCGTAGTGCAGGTGTTCTTGATGAAGAAGAATTAGATTACATATTTGAGAAAGAGACTATACATTGATAACAATTAGTAGAAAAGATGTATTGAGTGACCAACTCATGCACTTTGACGAAAACAGATTTATAAAACTACCTATTGCTGAGTATATGGACTTATTGGGTATTACTCCTAATTCATCACAACATGCAATTATAAATGCAATCAATAATCCTAAATATCGTTTTGTTTGTTCTGCGGTTTCTCGTAGACAAGGCAAAACATATATCGCAAATATCATAGGTCAGTTAGTTACTTTAGTACCTGGTACAAATGTACTACTGATGTCCCCTAATTATTCACTTTCTCAGATTTCTTTTGAACTACAAAGACAACTAATTAAACATTTTGACTTAGAAGTCCTTAGAGATAATGCAAAAGATAAAGTTATTGAACTATCTAATAACTCAACTATAAGAATGGGTTCTGTAAATCAGGTAGATTCAGTAGTTGGTAGAAGTTATGATCTTATTATATTCGATGAAGCAGCACTAGTTGATGGAAAAGATGCCTTCAATGTTGCACTTCGTCCCACACTAGATAAACAAAACTCAAAAGCACTCTTTATATCTACTCCAAGGGGTAGAAATAACTGGTTTTCAGAGTTTTGGCAGAGAGGATTCTCAGATGAATACCCTGAATGGGCATCTATTCAAGCTACTTATCACGAAAATCCAAGATTATCGGACACTGATATAGCTGAAGCGAAGAAAACTATGTCTGAAGCAGAGTTTAACCAAGAATATATGGCTGACTTTAATGTATTTGAAGGTCAAGTATGGGCATTTAATCACGAAACTTGTGTAGCAGACTTATCTGAAGTAGAAACAGGAAGAATGGATGTATTCGCAGGGATGGACGTAGGTTATAAAGACCCAACAGCTTTTTGCGTTATAGCATATGACTGGGATAAGGAAGTTTATTATCTACTAGACGAGTATCTTAACTCTGAAAGAACTACAGAACAACATGCAACGGAGATTCGCAAACTTATTGATAAGTGGAAGATAGATTATATTTATATTGACTCTGCTGCTCAACAAACAAGATTCGATTTTGCACAAAACTATGATATTAGTACTATCAATGCAAAGAAATCTGTACTAGATGGTATAGGACAGGTAGCAGGTATAGTAGATAATGATAAATTAATCGTGCATCAAGCATGTCATGAGTCTCTAATATGTTTAGACCAATATCAATGGGATCCTAATCCTAATTTATTAAAAGAAAAACCTAAACACAATTATGCTTCTCACATGGCAGATGCGATTCGGTATGCGCTTTATTCGTTTGAAACAAGCGCCACTACATTTTAATTACCCCTGTCAAAAATAGTTCTTGACAACAACTTAAATATGTTATATAATTCTTTTATAGAAGTAGGTTTATGGATTTAAAACGAGATTTAGTTAAATATGTTCGTGACAAAGCTAAGTCTAAATATAAAAAAGACACGCATTGTTACATTTGTGGAAGCACAGAGAATCTAGACTTTCATCATTTTTACGGGCTGACTGAATTACTTGAAACATGGATGAAAGAAAACAAAATCTCCATAGAAACTGAAGAAGAAATATTAGGACTTCGAGAAAGATTTATTGAAGAAAAAAATAATGAAGTCTACGAACAAGCTGTTACTTTATGCCATACACATCACCTAAGATTACATGGAATATATGGAAAACGACCAAAGTTGATAACAGCAAAGAAACAACAACATTGGGTTAACGTACAGAGAGACAAATATGGCATGGTATGACAGATTTTTAGGCATCGATAGAGAGGAAAAAGAAAATCCTGCTCAATATGTCATATCCCGTGATGAAGGGATGACTATTGATAGTCGTGAAAATGTCACTAATTATAAAAATGCGTACGAATCATTAGAGGTAGTAAACCGAGCAGTCAACATGATAGTGGATGACGCTGCGGAAATACCATTTGATGTAGGTACACAAATACAGGGTACTAACCCTATAATGAAAAATCTACGAAGAACAAGAGTAGATTTATTACTAAATAAAGAACCAAATCCTTTTCAGGATGTAAGTACTTTTAAAAGAAATCTTTTAATAGACTTACTAATTGATGGGAATATATTTATTTATTTTGATGGTGCACATCTGTATCATCTTCCAGCAGATCACATGACTATACATAGTGATGAGAACACTTATATTGAAAAGTTTACTTATGACCATTCTATAGATTATAGTCCAAAAGAGATTATTCATATAAAAGAAAACAGTTTTAACTCTATTTATAGAGGAGTACCGAGACTTAAACCAGCTTTCAGAACTATGCAGTTACTTGGAAGTATGAGAAGGTTTCAGGATAACTTTTTTAAAAATGGAGCAGTACCAGGATTGGTACTAAAGTCGCCAAATACTCTTTCTGAGAAAATCAAAGAGAGAATGTTACAGGCTTGGGTTGCTAGATACAATCCTCAGTCTGGCGGACGTAGACCATTGTTCTTAGACGGTGGTTTAGAGGTAGAAAACCTAAGTGAAGTAAACTTTAAAAACTTGGATTTCCAAGAAGCAATTGCTTCTAATGAGAAGACAATTTTAGAAGCACTAGGTGTTCCACCAATTCTACTGGATAGTGGCAATAATGCAAATATTAGACCTAACCATAGACTATATTATTTAGAAACCATACTACCTATTACTAACAAAATAGCGTGTGCTTTCGAGAGATATTTCGGTTTCAAACTTGATGAAGATGTAAGTGATATACCTGCACTTCAGCCTGAACTAAGAGACCAAGCTGGTTATTACGCCACACTTGTCAACACAGGTATTATGACACCGAATGAAGCAAGGGAGGCGATAAGACTTGAAAGAGTTGAAGGGTTTGATACACCAAGAGTTCCTGCAAATATCGCAGGTTCAGCAGTCAACCCAGAAGAAGGCGGCAGACCACAAGAAAGCCCGCCAAGCGAGGAAGAATAATTATGACAAAAGACAAGATGATAAAGGCTTTGTCAGATTTCATAGCCAGCAAAGGCGTTGAAACAATGACATTAGCTGAATACAAAAACTTTGGTAATGATGTTCCAGTAAAAGACTATCTTCTTAGAAGACAGCTCGGTTCATGGAATAGAGTATTATCAGTAGTTACTAAAAGATATCCTGTACCAGCACCAGTTAAAAAAGAAGCACCTAAGAAGGTAGCTCCTAAAAAGACTGTAAAAGTGGAGAAAAAGGATGTCAAATAAAACAAAAATCTTTCACTGGACTAATACTTTTAAATCATTAGGAGAGAACGATGATGGCGGTATTGATATTAAAGGTTCTGCAAGTACAAATGCACTAGATAGAGCCGGTGATATAATTGAAGCACAAGCATGGACGAAAGGCGGATTAGAGAACTTTAAACAGAATCCTATCCTACTATTTAACCATGACTATAATAGACCAATAGGCAGAGCTACTAGTTTAGAAGTTACTGACAAAGGTTTAGAAATTACTGGTAGAATATCAAAAGCTGCTGGTGATATAAAAGATTTAGTTAAGGATGGTGTCCTTGGAGCCTTTTCCGTTGGTTTCAAAGTCAAGGATGCTGATTATATGACAGAAACCGATGGATATAAGATTAAGGACGCAGAATTATTTGAAGTATCTGTAGTATCAATACCTTGCAATCAGGGTGCAACCTTTGGATTGTCAAAATCATTTGATAGTATAGACGAATATAATGAGTTCAAAAAGCAATTTTTAAAGGCTAACTCAACCGCAGCAGCAGACGCTGTTAAAATTGAGCAGCCAAGCGAGGAGAGATCCTCAAAAATGGAGACTGATATGTCAGAAGAAAAGAAATCTCCTGAAACTTCAATCGACTTGGAAGCATTTGCAAGAGAAGTAGCGGAAAAAACTGCAACTTCAATTGCTATGAAGCAAGCCGAAGCGAAAGCAGCACAAGAAAAAGCACAAGCTGAGGCGGCTGAAAAGCAAGCTGAAGTAGAAGCTAATGAACAGGCTGTTCAAGAAGCAAAACAGGTAGAAACAAAAACAATTATCGAAGCTGGATTATCAGGAGCTGAAAAGCTTATGTCAGATGTTGAGAAAAGAGTTAACGAAAAACAAGAAGATCTTGAAAAAGTAGTTAAAGAACTCGAATCTCAATTAAGCGAAAAGTCAGAAGAAATCATGAATATGCGTGATTCTAAAAGACATTTTGCTGATAGACAAGGCTCAGGCGACTGGAAAAAAGCCTTCGAAGAAGATATTATAGATGCTAAGTTCGCAGGTCTAGCCACAGGTAAAGGCTGGAACAGTGATATGTCAAAATCATTGATGGAAAAAGTTAACGCACATTCAGGCGTTGGTGTTTCATCAGCAGATTTTGAACAAATCGTATCAACAAATATCGAAAGAGATATTCAAAATGAATTAGTCTTAGCACCTCTTTTTAGAGAAATCGCTATGACTTCTGCAAACATGATTATTCCTATCTTACCAGATAGTGGATATGCCGAGTTTGCATCAGCACAAACTGCATCAGGTAGTTCACCTCACGGTAACCTAGCTGAGAGAGGAGACACTTACGGTGCACCTTTCGGTGGTGTTGACATGACTGAAAGAACTCTTTCAACCAAAAAATTAATCTCACAATCATACTTAGGTAATGAGACTGAAGAAGATGCAATTTTACCAATCCTTCCTTTAATTAGAGAGCAAATGGTAAGATCACACGCTAGAGCAATCGAAAATGCTATCCTAGCTGGTGACGACGCTGATGGTGCTTTTGGTACTTCAGGCGCATCTTTTGAAGGTTTATTACACCTTGCAAGAAACGACAGTGACTACACACAACCAAGCGGATCTTACGCTGCCGGTGATAGTGTGACAGCTGCTGACTTACTTGGACTAAGAAAGAATATGGGCAAATATGGTGTTAACCCATCAGACGTAGTTTATATCGTATCACAAGATGTGTACTATAACCTACTTGAAGATGCAGAGTTCCAAGACGCTAACCTAGTTGGCGACATGGCTACTAAGCTAAGTGGTGAAATCGGACAAGTATTCGGATCAAGAGTACTATTATGTGACGAGTTCGCAACTAAAGCTGCTGCTAAGTTTAACGCTATTGCAGTATACCCAAGAAACTATGTAATGCCTAGATTAAGAGGTGTTACAATTGAATCAGACTACGAAGTAGCTAATCAAAGAAGAGTCCTAGTGGCTTCTCAGAGATTAGGATTCACTGACTTAATTGACGGTGCAACTTCTAAATGGGGTCAAATGTATAAAGCTACATAAGCTTAATACTACGATGGTTTTGGTGGGTTTCCTTAAACCCACCCTTTTTAACTATGGCAGATTTACTAACAGTATCAGAATATAAAGACGCAGAAGGCATCCGAGGTGAAAAGGATGATGATCGTTTAGCTGTTATAATACCTCAGGTCTCTGATTTAGTTAAGAAGTATTGTGGAATATCTTTTTTAGACTATTATAGTTCAGCAAAAGTTGAAACTTTTAGCATAACAGATAACTACACTAATACTATAATTTTGAGTGAAAGCCCGTTAGTTTCAGTTACTAAAGTAGAAGAACGAACAGCTTACTCAGAAGCTTATGTAGAATTAACTACAGGTAATTATGAGTACTATGCTGATACTGAATCAGACTCAATACAAAGAACAACTAAAAATGGAGAACCCAAAAGTTGGGCAAAGGGTGTTGGAGCAGTCAAAATTACATACACTGCTGGATATTCAAGTACTCCAAAAGATTTACAACTTGCCTTGTTCGATTTAGTAAATTATTACATGAAAGACGAACATAAAGAAAGAAGAACTTTAGGTGGCGCCCAAGTTCAGAATCAAGGAACTTCTGGTATCAGAGATAATTCTGATTTTCCAGACCATATAAAAAGAGTACTTGATTTGTATAGAGTTGTTATTTAATGTCTGCAAGACTTAGAAAAAGATTAGCTGAAGAAATAAATAAGAGTTGGGCTAGAGATGGTAAGACAGCTTCACAAGGTGGAAACTATTTCAATCGTGGAGAAGTTAGAATTGTAAAGAAACAGTTTGATGCAAAATTACAACAAATACTTAATAAAAAGTTTGGAAAAATTGCTATTACAGCAGTACCAGTAGTTGATACTGACTTTGCTAAACTTCGTAAACATTTATTTGACTATGTTACAGCTGCTTCTAAAAAGAATGTTGCTTGGAAACTAGCAGATACACATAGAAGTAAAGGCAATAAAAGTTTAATTGCAATTAGCTATATAAGAGGTTTTACACAGAAAGGAACTCCAAGAGTTGGTAATATAGAACAGCTTTTTCAACAAGTTGTAAAAGATGGAATTAAAGACTTCTTAAAAATAAATGGATTAGAAAGCTCAAATCTAGAATATGAGCATGGTGCACAAAGAGAGAGTCAATTTAAACAAACTGCACCTGGATCAGACTTATTTAATAGAAAAGAAGCGTTTGGTGGAGCACAAGGTACAAACGCTGAGCAAGTATCTTTCATGGAAGTTGACAAATACTTAAGAGGAACAGCTGCTGAAAAGATAACTAAAGATAAAAGACTTTTAGCTTCAGTTGATAAAGTGGTTACTTTTGGACTAGATAAAATCTTCGGAGTTAGTACAGTACTTAGCCAGCATAGAAGAGATAACGGTTTAAGAGACACTCTGATAATGCAAGGAGAAATTGTACCAGTAGAAGATAGAGATAATCCTGGAAAATTAGATAAAGAGATAAAAAGGCAAATAGAGCTATTATTAAAAGACCAAGCTACTTTTATTAAAAATGCTGTAGAAAGTGGAGCATCTAGAAACGAAGATACAGCACTTAATTTATTTAGTTCTTCACCAAATCCAGTGGAGGCTATTATTAAACTTGCTCCAAAACAGATTATACAAAATATGTTCCCTCATAAAAGTAATCCTGATATGAGGTACAAAGTAAATAAATTATTACTGGCAGAAGGTAAAAGAGCAAATAAAAGTGGAAGAAGCAGAACAAAATCTAGTGCAAAAAGCAGAGGATACAAAAGTAGAGCTTTAGCTGCAACAGGAGCTGCAATAGCAAGCAAAAGAGGTAGCCAAGCTATGAGGACATCGCAAAATCCTTTAGCTTTAAAAAATCTATTAAACGAGCTTTTACCACAGACAGTTGCAAAAAATATGATAGCACCTGCACTACAATTTAGAACAGGTAGATTTGCAAACTCAGTAAGAGTTGATAATGTAACACAAGGGCCAAGGGGCGGAAGCACAATGATTGAGGCAAACTATATGACTGACCCATACTCAACATTCGCACCAGGGGGTAAAAAGTATACTCCTCAAAGAAACCCTGAAGCGTTAATTAAAAGGTCAGTCAGAGAAATAGCGACTGGAATAGTTGGAGCAAGATTCGGAGTAACAGTAAACTAATGGAAGAAGGACTAGCAAGGAAACATACCACGCGACGCCGAGCAATAGTTGAAGCACTCGCACAACAATTTGAGAACATAAATGGTACTCCACCTTTTAGAAGTGCAGTACAAAGTGTAGAAAGAAGACTCAAGTTTTGGGACGAAGTCACAGAGTTCCCTGCCATCCATATTGGAGCAGGAACTGAAACAAGAGAATACGATGGCGGTGGCTTTCGATTTAGATTTTTAAGAATAACGGTTCGATGTTACGTTTCAGATGACAATGATGTCATTGAAGCACTCGAAGAATTGTTAGAAGATGTTGAAACAGTACTGGAGGATAATGATCCGCTCACGTACTATGATTCGACAGGTACATCTCAATCTACGGTGCAAACTACAATTGCTACAGTAGACACAGATGAAGGAGTTCTCGAACCTCTGGGAGTGGGTGAAATCACTTGCGAGATTCGATATTAAATAGGAGAAAATAATGGCATTTTTCTTTAGTAGAGATACCAAAGTGTTTATGCAATGGACACATGATGATACGACAGCTAATACAGCTCTATACGAGATTCCTGTATTAGACGGATTTTCATTTAGCCAAGGCACAAATACATCAGAAGTAACTCTTAGTGAGGCTGCTAACTCAACTGGGTATAGTAAAAGAGGTAGAGCAATGTTTACTGACTCTTTTGCACCGGCAGAGTGGAGTATGACTACTTACATGAGACCTACGACTTCAGGAAGCGGCAATGCTGGCGCTTCGGGTCAACATGCTGGTAATGGAGGCACCTTTGCAATAGAAGGACCTTTATGGTCAGCTATGTCGGCGAATACGTACGATAGAGCAATTGGAAGTAGTGGAACAGGAGATTTTGCAAACAATGCAGCGACTTATGCGCCGAAGCATTTTGATTTTGGAAACTCTAACCAAGTAACACTAGGGGTATTTGATTTATACTTTGTACTAGGAGCATCGAAAGATACTTCTACAGCATTGTATACAACAGGAACACAAGGCGTAACAGTTTATAAATTAGCAAACTGTTCAGTCGGTTCAGCTTCAATTGACTTTGACATAGAAGGATTAGCACAAATTGCTTGGTCTGGAAATGGTCAATCAGTTGAAGAAGTAGCTTCTCTTAACACAGAAAGCTCAGGAACAACTGCTTTAGGCTTAATTGACGAAGGCATTAGTTCAACAAGTAATTATATTAGACAAAAATTAACAGACTTAGCAATCAGCTTTGATGTATCAGAATCAACAGGTACATTAGGCGCATTGAATGTTGACGGAAGTGATGTAACATATGGTGTTACATTAACAGGAGGTAATATTACAATAGAAAATAATCTTACTTACTTAACACCAGAAACATTAGGTTCAGTTAATTTACCATTAGGTCATGTCATGGGTACAAGGTCAGTATCAGGTAACTTCACTTGTTATCTAAACGATACTGCAAATGGCTCGCTTGACTTATTTGAGAGATTGCAAGAATCTCGTGGTGTAATTACAAACGCATTTGATTTAACATTCAGCATTGGAGGTAGTGGTAATACTCCAAGAGCAAATGTTCAAGTTGCGAAAGCACATTTAGAATTACCATCACATAGTTTCGAAGATGTAGTGTCCGTAGATGTAGCCTTCCATGGCTTATCAACAGACTTATCATCAGGTACAGCCGCTTCAGCTACAAATGAAGTTGGCATTACTTACGTAAGCTAATTAAAACATAAACCGGGAGGGCTTCGGCTCTCCCATTTTATAGGAATATTATGACAGAAAAAGAAGTAAAAACACCAGTATCACTGAAGAGTTTATTAACTCCAAGCAAGACAGTATCAATCGACTTTCCAGGATTCGATGGATTTGTTGTAGATTTGACTTACCTTAGTCGAGAAGAGTTACTAAAACTCAGAAGTAGATGCTTAAAAAATACGTTTAATAAGAAAACTAGAGCATTTGAAGAAAAACTCGATGAAGAAACATTCTTACACGAATATTGCAAATCAATCATCAAAAATTGGAAAGGGCTAAAGTATTCTTACTTAGAAGAGCTTCTATTAGTAGATACAAGCGGAGTGGCCAAAGACGAAGAACTTGAGTATTCTCAAGAAAATGCGGAGACTCTAATGAGAAACGCAGCAGACTTCGACCAATGGGTTACCGATACTGTAGGAGATCTGGATAATTTTACTCAACGCAAGTAAGACAAATACTTGCGTTAATAAAAAGACACTTTAAGGACACAGGAATTGATTTAGAGAAGTATCTCGCAGTTTGTGAGCAACTAAATCAAGAGCCTGACCCTGAAAAAATGCCTCCAACTATGGATATATACCCTAGAGAGGTACAAGAAGCGTTTTTTATACATAACTTACTTTCAGACCGATGGGATGGAATGTCAGGTTTTTATATGGGTAAAGATTTATCTGCATTGGGCACAGTTTTAGATGTTCATGAGATAGAAGATAAAAAAACTTGTATCTATTTTTTAAAGCACATTGAGCATTATCATCAAGACATGATGAATGTAAAAGTAAAAGCTCGACAGGACGCTGAAAAGCGTAAAGCGAAAGTAAAGTAAATGGCAAAAAAGATTAAAGGCGCAACTATTACCATCGAAGTTACTGATGGGGAAAGTCTTAAAAGTATAGCGCGAAAAGCAAAAGCAGCACAGAAAGGATTAGACGGTACAGCTAAATCTACGGGAGATGTTCGTAGGAATATGCAGGCTATGTCTGGTCGTGTTGAATCTGGTTCAAAAGCCTTTGCTCGTATGCAACAAGGGACGGGCGGACTTGTCCAATCATATGCTGTTCTAGCATCCACCCTTTTTGCTCTTGGAGCTGCATTTAGAGTTATGCAAAATGCTGCAGACTTTAAAGCTTTACAACAATCACAAGAAGCATTTGCTAACCAAACTGGTGTAAACATGAATATGATTGCGGCACAGTTAAAAGTAGCAACTGGTGCTCAGATTGACTTACAAAAAGCAGGTGCATCTACAGCAATCATGATTGCAAAAGGTTTTACTACTGACCAAATTACTCAAGTAGCAGAAGCTTCTAAAAATGCCGCTATTGCACTTGGTAGAAACTTCGAAGACACATTCAATCGTATCGTTCAAGGTACAACAAAAGCAGAACCAGAACTATTAGACGAACTTGGTATTACACTAAGGCTGGAAACTGCTGCTCGTAAGTATGGTGCTCAAATAGGTAAAAATTATCAAGATTTAACTACTTATGAAAAATCACAAGCGGTTTTAAATGAAACATTAAGACAGGCTTCAGAAAACTTTGACGCAATTTCTGGTAAAGTTCCAATCAATCAATTAAATCAATTAGCAACTACTTTTACAGACTTAATGCAAACTATTCTTAAGTTTATAAGTCCGTTAGCTAATTTCTTTGCAAAACTACTAAATGAAAATATTGTAGCGGCTATAGCCGTTATTGGATTATTTGCAAAATCAATTGCTGCCCAAGTGTTCCCTTCTATTGACGGTATAGGTGGAGCTTTTACAGCAGCCGCAGTCAAGTCAGGTGAAGCAGTAGAACGTATGAAAGGCCAAGTAGACTCTTTAAAAGTAAAAACAGATATACTATCTAGTTCAGCTTCTGGGGCAGGTCTGGGAGCTGTAGGAAGAAATGACCTAAAAGGCCAAGCAAAAGGTATGCGTAGAAAAGTTGGTACAGGATCTCCTGTGTTAAAAAGAGCAATGCAAGGAACCATGACTGGTACAGATGAAGCGAACTTAAAGAAAGCTTTAAAGTCAGCAGAAATGCAGTATCAAAAACATGGGAAAATAACTACTGGTATATTTAAAGGAGCTAACATTAATAAAGTTAGAGATATGGAAATATCTTTTGCAAAAATGAAAGCAGGTAGTGCTACTACTTTTCAAAAACTAGGATTCCATATGCAAAGATATGTTGCAAAAGGTAAAATTATGACCATGACACTTACTGGACATTTCCAAACTATGTTTGCAATGATATCTAGAGCAGGTGCAGCTACTATGACTTTCTTAGGCAAAGTGATGGGTGCAGCTGGTGTGCTTGGTATAGTTATAATGGTAGTTAGTTCTATTGTACAAATTATAAAAAACTTTGACGGTGTTATTCTAGGATTTAGAAAAGCTATGGCAGGATTTAAAAAAATGGCTGCAAGTGTACTAGAGTTTTTTGGTTTTTCAGAAAAAGCTCATAAAATGAGGTTACAGGCTATAGAAGATGAAGTATCAGCTCAGAGAAAATATGAAAAAGCAACAAAAGACAATAAAGCACTTGACGCCAGAAAGAAAGTTATGGACGATATGTACAAGGCTACTCAACAGTTTTACACTACTTTAGCAAACTTTGAACTTGATGATAAGTTTAAAGGTACAACAAGAGAGATTGAGATTTATGCAAAACAAATAGGAACTTCTGGTTTAGTGAGTCAGCTAAGATTACTACAAAAACAACAAGATGTAAACACTGTAGAATATGGCAACTTAGCAATGGGAGTCCAAGATAATATAAATAAATTAAATGAAATAAACCCACTATTTAGAGATTTAGGAATAACTCTGACAACAAATGCAGATCATGTAGACACACAAGTAGTAAAATTAAATAGATTAGGTATGGTGTCTGCAGAATTAAAAGAAATAACTGAAGGTTTAGTAGATTCAAGATCTTCTCTTATTAAACAAGTAGAAGGTTCTTTCTTTGAAAAAGAACTAAAGGCTTTAGATAAAGCAACCTCTCTAATGAGCCAATATAATACTAGCATGATGGAAAAAATCATATTAGATGAAAAAATGGCAGATTATGGCAAAACTATTACAGATACCGAAAGCAAAACCGTCGGTGAATTGCAAAAAGCCCTTCAACTTAGAAGAAACGAATTACAAGTAATTGCCGATATGCAGGTAATTACAAAAAGACTAGCAGATAGACAAAAAATAGAAAGCACCTTACTAGGTATCTTTAATACAAAAATAAATGAAAGATTTAAAACAGAAAATGAGCTAATAGTATTAGCCGCAAAAAGAGCTACACTAGATGAAGAACAAAGCTATATGCTAGATCGAATCAAAACGCAGTATGGAGAAAATAGTAGAGAAGTACAATTACTATCACAAGTGCAAGAAGACCAATTAGGCATAATGGATGCTCAAATACTAGCTTTACAAAGTCAGTTAAGTTTAGTTGGACAAATAGCAACAACATTTACAGAAACATTTGAAAAACTTGCACAAACAAACTTTACAGATATACTACTTGGAGATAAAGGTAGTGCTGAAGGATTTGCAGCAATAAAAGATGGTATTCAAAAACAACTAATGGGTATAGGAGTTGAAAGATTTATAGTAAATCCACTGGTTGGTGGATTCCAAAAAGGATTCGATGCTCTTAGAGGTAATATTGCAAATCAACTTGGTATAGTACCAGGACAGCAAAGTATTGACATGACCGAAGAAGAACAACTAGCAAACAAACAACAAGCATTATTTACATCACACATAGAGGGAATGGCAAGTGTAATGAGTCAGCATGTACAGAATATGGCTAAAGTAATATCTGGAGAAGACCCAGCTGCAGTAGTTGCTGAAAGTGTATCAGATAAAACTACTCAACAAGCAGGTATAGGTGTACTTGACCACTATATTAATCAATCAAAAGGATTTGCAAATCAATTAACAAATACTATCGGAATACTTCAAGGTCAAGGAGAATCTTTCTTCGGCTATGGACATGCAGATAACTCAGATAAAATTAAAGGACTAGAATCACAAAGAACGAAACACTTAGAAACCGTTGGTCAGCTAAGTATAAAAAGAGGCATAGTATCACAAGGGGGTTTACAAGGTACAGGCTTAGCTTCTTCAATACTTGGAGCTGCAAACAGTGGTAAAGGCTTAGCAGGAGTACTAGGAACTGATAATAATCCAATGGCTGTTAAAATAACTGACGACCCGAAGAACTTATTGACTGCATCAGGAAAAGGTGCGGATGGAAAAATATCAGATGCTATTGGTGGAGCATTGGGCGGAACAGAAGGCACCACAGGAGCAGCAGGTGGTCCATTATCAGGAATAATGGGTATGTTAGGAATGGGCGGCGGAGGCGGAGGCCTAGCAGGTGGAGGAATACTTTCCTCTATTATAGGTATGATACCTGGATTAAACATGATTGCACCATTCTTATCTATCTTCGGATTAGCAAAAGGTGGAATCATTGGACTAGCAAAAGGTGGTGTAATGCCAAGATATGCTGATGGTGGAATAGCAACTCAACCAACATATTTAGTTGGAGAAGGAAAACAAAATGAAGCCGTTGTACCACTACCAGATAATAGAAGTATACCAGTAGATTTAGGAAGAGGTGCAAACGCAACAAACAATACAAGTATAAATGTAAATATTGATGGCTCAGGAGCAAATGCAGATGTAACAGCAGACGGTGGTTCAGCACTAGCAGAAGCAATTAATGCTTCCGTAATGTCAACCATTATGAAAGAACAAGCTCCAGGCGGAATATTAAACCCAACAGGATAAGATTATGGCATTAGGATTTAACGTAGGTGGATCATTAGGAGTTGTAAGACCAGATAAAGGTTTTACACAATCAAACGAAACTGTAATATTTAAAGCAGAGTTCGGTGATGGATATGAGCAAAGAATTGCAAATGGTATAAATAATACTAAGCAATCTTTTGAACTTTCTTTTGTAAATAGACCTAAAGATGAGATTGATGATATTGTAGACTTCTTTGCAAGTAAAAAGGGAGCGACTGCTTTTGATTATACTTTTGCAAATACTAATGAAAGTGGGAATGAAGAAACAGTAAAAGTGGTTATAGAAAAATGGAATCAGACTTGGAAGTATGATGACTACTATGACTTAAAAGCAACAGCTAGACGAGTTTACGAAGCATAATGACAGAAAAGATTATAATAAAAGATTTACAAAAGCTAGATCCAGGCTCAGAACTGGTACAACTTTTTGAAATAGAGTATACTAAAAATGCTTACATATATGTAATGTCAGGTGTAGACTCTGATTTGACTAGTGTTCAGATGAGAGACTTTACTAATAATAGTACTATTAGAACTTACACTGCTATACCAATGAAAGCAGACGGTTTTGAAACTAAAAATGATGGTGCTCAGCCAAAGCCTACTGTCTCGATAGCAAATGCAACTACAGCATTTAGTGGTGGAATAGGAACTACAGAATATGATTCTTTAGTTGGACTAAAAGTAATTCGCAGACTTACTCTTAAGAAATATCTATATGGAGAAAGCGGGGATGCAAGTCCACCAGTAGAGTTTCCTAGACAAGTATGGTACATAGATAGAATTAAATCAAGAACTAAGATACAAGTAACTTTAGAACTTGCTTCTCCTTTTGATTTAAGTGGAATACAATTACCAGGTCGTTCTATTGTAGCAAATAGATGTCCCTTTATGTATCAGGGAGCAAGTGACCATTTAGAAGAGTACCAAAAAGCACAAAGTGGCTGTACTTGGAATGTAGATAATAAATATAAGCCTATTAAAAACGGTGGAACAGAATACACAGTATATACAAATGTAGATGATGAGTATATCATTCCAGCAAGTGTTGTTAGCAGTTTAACAGCAAGTAATACTCCAGCTAGTATTACAATAGATGCTTATTATAGAACAAATACAACTGCATTGAGATTTAATGCAAACGGAACAACAACAAGTGTTACTAATGCGTTGTATTGGCAGGCTACAGAAACTACTAGTAGCCCCGGTACAATAAGTTTATCAAATAGTAAGTTTAAGCCTGTGAGAACATATACAACATATTCACATGGCACAGAATATTTTACATATTCAGATGATAGATATAATGATTATGTAATATTCACAGATAATGTATCTTCTAGCCCTACATATAATAAAGTAATTATGTGGAAAGCTGTGAAACCAAGTGAAAGTACAAAACCAGATTTTGGTATTTACTGGTCAAGAGGAGATACTTGTAGTAAAAGTTTAGATGGATGTAAGATGAGATTTGGATTTATACCAAAAGATGCATCAAATACTAGTACAACTGGAAAATCCAGCACAGACACTACTGCTGAGTTGCCGTTTGGAGGCTTTCCAGCAGCTAAGGCGTTCTCATAATGATAGCTGATATATTTGCTCATGCAAAATCGGCTGCTCCAGGAGAATGTTGCGGACTTGTTATAGTAGATGATAATGAGGAAAAATATATTCCGAGTGAAAATCTCCACGAAGATATTTCACAGTTTAAAATTGACGCAAAACTGTTCATACATCATCAACTCAATTCGAATATAAAATATGTTGTCCATAGTCACTATGACTCGGAATGTCGTCCAAGTCAGTATGACATTGACAACTGTAATGCGGTAGGTATACCATATATGATTGTATCTTACCCACAACAAGAGGTATTTATTTTAGAACCACAATGAAAAGAAAGATAATATTATTAGGAAGAATGGGAGAACTCTTTGGAAAAGAGCATGAACTCGTATGTAAAAATGTTCATGAAGCTATGCACGCTATTGACCAAATGAAAGGTGGTCTTAGAAAATATTTATTAGACTGTACCGATAAAGGTATAGAGTTTCATGTTGCAAAAGGCTCAGAACTTCTTGATTATGATAATTTACACGGTGACCTAGGAGAGGATGATTTAATTGTTACTCCTTTACCTCAAGGAGCAGACTTTTTAAAAGCGTTACTAGGAGTAGCACTCATAATACTAGGAGTATTTACTTTTGGAGCAACAACAGCTGTTGGGGTAGCTCTTATAGTTGGGGGAGGATTGCTCGCACTAAAAGGAATAGTAGATATGTTAACTCCCGAAATGCCCGATGATGAATCGGATGAATCAAATCTATTTAAAGGCCCGATTAATAACGCCAAAGTAGGTATACCAGTGCCTCTAGCTTATGGTAAGTTAGAAGTAGGCGGTGCACCTATAAACTTTGGATTTACAGACACAAAAATTACTGGAAGTAATGGATTCACTTTCGGAAGGAAAGAGGGAACTTACTCAGGTAGCTATTCAGGAGGAACCGGTGGAGGTTCATCAGGTGGTGGCTCTGGTGGTGGAGGCCGTGGTGGCGGTACGGACGCTCTAATTACAGAGGAACAAAAATAATGGCAGGAAACTCCAGATATAATAAATTAACAAAATCTACTAGACATCAAACTGCTGTCATATATGATGCTGTGTCTGAAGGCCCGATTGAGGGATTAGTTAACGGACCAAACAGTATTGTAATTGACGGTAATCCTGCAGCTTCTGCAAATGTAAGTACATATTTCCAACTACTTAGAACTCCTAATGCTTCTTATAATGCAACAAGTAGGATAGTAACAGACCAAGGCGGTGGAGCTGTATTTGAAAATCTTACTACTGCACAAGGACAAAGATATATATCTGTAATAGCAGGTAAGAAAAGAGCTACAAATGCTTCTACTTCTGCAGGTAATAATATTATTAGTACTGCTACTTCTTTCTTTGCAGCAGATGATATTAGAGATGAAGCAAAACCATTAAATCAATTTATTAGAATAGAAGGAGCGGGTAAAGACGGCACAGAGTATGCAGGTCAAATAACTCAATTTATAAATGTTACTCATGTAAGAGTAGACAGTCCTCCTGCAAAAACAGTTTCTTCTGCTAACGTTTCAATCGACTTAGTAGACACAATTTCAACTATAAATAGTAACACTCAGGCAACTTTAACAAATGGGGGTGGAGTAACAACTTCAGCTACTGCAGTTATAATATCTCCTCCTAAATCAGCAAGAGGAGACGTACTAAAATACAATTTTAACAACTTTGGCTGGGCATTTAGAAAAGGAGAAAGAGAACAAGCATATCTATCTGCTCCTTCTGGTATAGGTAGTGCTTCTTCAGCACATTCAATAAATGCAGCATTAGACCAAACAGATTTAAGATCAATAGGTCAACCAACTAATAGTGCTTTAGGAATAAATACTGACATTTCTCCTAATAGAAACGGAGAATCAGGAATTAGCAGAGTTGCTTCTACTGGTATGAATATAGCAGACCCAGGAGAAGTAGATTACATTCGTGTAACTTTAAATCATGCTTCAATGATTTCTAATAAAAACAATGGTAAGAAAGGACCGGGATTTGCTGAATATAGAATAGTTTTTTCATATAAAACAGATTCAACAGATAGTTTTTCAAACAACGAACACGTTATTTATGGTAGAAGAACTTTATCTTCAAATGTTAGAGATTATCATAGAAATACTAGAGTCAGAGGTGGTAGTTCCGGTATGATTGATGGACAGATACGAGCTCCTTTCAATAGTATATTTAGTTTTGATATATCAAAATACCAACCTTTTACTGATTACAAAATAGAAGTTCAAAGAGTATCTCCAGTAAATCAAAAAGAAAATGATTGGCAACAAACTAACCAAGGCAGTTTAGTATCTATAGAAAATATTATTACTGATAAGTTAACTTATCCTTATACAGCTTATGCAGCTGTGATAGTTGATGCAGAAGATTTTGATGATATACCTGAAAGAGCATACGAAATTAGAGGACTAAAAGTAAAAGTTCCTACTAACTATTTTCCAGCAGATGAAATACATGATAATACAGGAGCAAGAAGGGCAACTGCTTCTTATAGTCGTAATGTTACTACAGGTGTAGACACAGGAAACCCTGTAGACTGGGACGGTAACTTTAGAGGAGACCAAAAAACTTTTAGTGCTACAAGTCCTAACTATATGCCTGTATATACTAGCAATCCAGTATGGATATTTATGGACTTACTTACAAATCCAAGATATGGTCTTGGAAAGTATGTAGACCCAGATTTTGACTTTACACAAGTAGATAAATACACTTTATATAATTTAGCGAAGTACTGTGACGAACTTGTACCAAATGGAAAAGGCGGAACAGAGCCTCGCTTCTCATGTAACTTATATATACAGAAAGGTCAAGATGCTTTAAGATTGCTTAAAGATTTAAGTACTATGATTCGTGGTATGCTTATTTGGCACAATGGTCAAGTGAGTTTAAACTCAAACAGAGAGAAAGGCCCGATATATACTTTTGGTAAATCAAATGTTATTGAAGGAACTTTTAGTTATTCAGGCAGTTCTAGAAGATTTAGAACAAATGAAGTAAAGGTTACTTGGAATGACCCAGGTAATAGATATAAACAAGCAGTAGAAATAGTAACAGACGATAATAATATTGCACAAACAGGTAGGGTAATATCAAAAGATTTACCAGCTCTTGGTTGTACTTCTCAAGGTCAAGCACAAAGACTTGGAAGATGGCATTTACTTACTGAAAAATTAGAAAAAGAAATCGTAACATTTAGTACAGGTATCAATGGGGGTGCTTTAGTTGCTGGAGATGTTATTCTTGTACAAGATGCAGATGACAAAGATGTACAATTCTCTGGAAGAGTATCAACTGCAAAAGCTTCTACTACTACTGTAATCGAAACAGATAGAGCATTAAGTCTAAATGGTACAGATAATTTTGATTTACATTTAATATATCCAAGCGGAGGTGCATATATAGCGCAACCAACTGCTACAATTAACAGCACAGATTATAAAGTAGGCGACCTTGTATTAGAACACGCAAACGGAACAGCAATCTCAACTCAAGCTTCTGCATCACAATTAAAAGATGATTCAGGTGGCCAAGTACAAGTTATATGGTCAGAAGATCAAAGAATAGAAACAAAACCTATTTCATCATATAACTCATCAAATGTAACTGTATCAAGTGCATTTAGTTCCGCACCTAACAGTGAAGTAATATATGCAATTACAGGACAACAAGCATCAGGAGCTGATGTAACTGGAAGTGCAAAAGAGTATATTATTACTGGTATAAAAGAAAAAACAAAAGAGCTACAGTTTGAAATTACTGCAGCAGAATATGATGTTAACAAGTTTACAGAAATAGATAGAGGTTGGGTAATACCAGATATACCTGATATAATGAGACCACCTCTTAGAACAGAGATAGTTCCACTGCCAATAAATGTATCTATACAAATAATACCTGATGAAGAAGGTGGAGATGTTACAGATGTTGACCAACCAATAAGAGGCTATAAAGCTTTAGTACAATGGACAGCACCAAAATCTATAAGAACAGATTCAGACGGAAATGCATTAGATGATATTTATGAACACTTAGCTGGTTTTGACTTAGAACATGATGTGCCTCAATCTGATAAAGTAAGAAATAATAGTGGCTTTATTAGAGAACAAATTAGAAGTAGAGGACAAAGCAGTTTTAGCATAAGAAATATACCACCAGGGGATGAGTACAGAGTACGTATAAGAACAGTTAATACTCAAGGGTACACTTCTGAGTTTATACAAGCTAAGTTTACTTTTGACCCTTCAGATGTAGCCGCACCAAGTGAAGGTGTAATTGGAGCAGGACTAAATCAACAAATTGCTAGAGGCGGAAGTTTAACTACAGGGATGAGTATAGGCAGTGCAAATGCTACTGTTAATTTTGATTCAAGTACTTATACATTTACTCCACCTACTGGAGTACCAAGTATAACTATAGAAAGTGGAAACACTAATTTTACTCAACAAAACTTTTCAAGTTTGGCAGACGGTGAAACAGGGTACTTACTATTTGATTACGATGGAAACTTAGCAAGAGGATCTACAAGAACAGACGTATTAAGAGCAGTCGTTGCTGGAACAGATAATGTAGCAGCTACAGCTGCTGGAGGACAACCATATTACTTTAGCTTCTTTAAAAGATTAGGACAATCAAATGAAGACTTAAGTCAAGCAAATGGTACTTTTAGTTTAGAAAGATTTAGTTCAAATGTAGTTGGGTCTTCCACAACATTTTTATCGGACTTTAGAGCAGGGGACTTAGTAATATTAGACGATGCTGGAGCTTCTCGTTTTTGGGCAAGAGTAGCACATATTGAAAATGATACTTCAATGACTGTAGCTAGTGGCTCTGACAGAACATACTCAGGAGCTAACTTATTTGCACAATCATTAAGATTCGATAGACAGAAAGATACTGTAATAGCTTCAGTACTAAATACTGGAGGTACATTCTCTTTAGTTAATTTTGCTAGTGGAGAGAAAGGAGCAGATGGACTACCAGGTGCAAATGGTGAAGATGGCTCAGCAGGAGTAGATTCAAGAACAGTAAACTTAACTATAGGTGACCAAGCATTTACCTATGCAAATACAGGAAGCACTCCTTCTCCTTCAAGTACAACAGTAACAGCTACTGCATTAAATACAGATGGAACTGTATATTACGAGTTTTTCTTAAATGATGTAAGTCAGGCAAATACTACTACAAATACTTACACATACACACCTCAATCTTCTTTCAGCAATATGCCTGATAAAATAGAAGTTCAAATTAGAGATAGTGGCTCTGCAGCAATTAAAGCTAGAGACCAATTAACAGTGTACGGTGTAAAACCTGGAACAGACGGAACAAACGGAACAAACGGAACAGACGGTGATAATGGTGCAGATGCGATAACTGTTATATTATCTAATGAGGCACACACACTTCCAACCACAAATGCGGGAGTAGTAACTTATACTGATTCGGGAACAGATATTGTAGTATACGATGGTATAACTCAAGTTCCTTACGATGACAGCTCTCCTTATGCTTCACCTTCTTTTAGAGTAAGTGCATCAGGTAACAATATTACTGTAGGAAGTGCAAGTACTGTTTCAACATACACAAGAAGATTTGCAAATCACAGCTCTATGACTGCAGATAATGCAAAAGTAACTTATACTATTACAGTCAAAAATAGTGATGGTAATGAGTTTACATTTACAAAAATACAATCATTATCTAAATCAATTGAAGGAGATAATGGAGCACCAGGAGTAGATGCATATACTGTAGTTTTTACAAATGAATCACACGCTTTTGATGCAAATAGTAGCGGAACAATTAGCGATTTTACAACTTTTAGTTCAAGTCCAACAGTATTTAAAGGAAGTCAGGCATATACTTATGATGCAACTTCTCCTTATACTGCAAATAGTTTTAGATATGGAACAAGAACAGATGTAAATGTAAGTTCAGCTGTATCAGCAAGTGGAGTAATTTCTCTTAATGCAAACTCAGCTATAGGAAGTGGTTCAACTCTTACAGGTAGCACAACTATTCCTATTATCGATAATTCAGGTGGCGTAACAGTAGCAGTAAAAACACTTAATTTTGTAAAAGTAAATGCTGGTAGCATAGGTGTTGATGGCGTTAGAGGTTCAAGTATCTTTACTTTTGAAGAAAGTGATACTTCACAAATATCAGCAGCACAAGCAGGTAAGTTTGCAGGTACTCTTAATAATGCATCAGCACAAGCAGTAGCATCAGCTGTAATAGCAAATGCTAGCGACAGTACAATAAGACCAAATGATAGAATAACAGTAACAGACAATAGTGCAGATGTAGCAGGTACAAGAATATATAATGGCTCCGCAGCTACTTCATCAGGTTCAATAACAGCAGCAAACTTCAGTTCTTTAGTAGTAGAAACTTTTGACGGCTCAGTAATCGTTGAAGGAACATTACAAGCAAATAGATTAAGCGCAAACACTACATTTACAAATAGAGCAAACATAGCAAATACAATTCAACTTGGAACAAGTGGAGATAATGGTAAGTTTGTTACAGCAAATAAAACAACCTTTGCAGACGGAGACTTAGGAGTATACTTTGATGGTGCTGGTAATGTAAATATTGGACAAGATTCAGGAAACAAGTTTATTAAGTTCTATAGTGCTAATGGAACATTAGCTATAGGGCAATCTGTACAAATAGGAGCAACAGCAGCTTCTACTATTGAAGCAGAAGTAGGAGCAGCAGCTGCAGCTTCAGCTGCGGCTAACTCAGCTTCAGCTGCTCAAAATACGGCAAATAGTAAAGCTACTTTATCACAAGCGAATACAGCAGC
>Ga0075475_10000230_pt1 | contig 24441 bp, 23 predicted proteins | sample DEB08_DNA_10_FD_76342 | JGI IMG/M metagenome (GOLD analysis project Ga0075475, IMG submission 76342) | Aqueous microbial communities from the Delaware River and Bay under freshwater to marine salinity gradient to study organic matter... | ecosystem: Environmental > Aquatic > Marine > Coastal ... | reverse complement strand
GTGCGTATACAATCCTTGTTGCGCAAGCAGACTGTGGGTGACATCGATTTTAAGTCTATTACTCTTCAGACGGAAGAAAAAGATTTATTGAAGGAAATTCATAAGTTCCCTCAAGTGATAGCACAAGCCGCGAAAAACTATGATGTGAGTGAAATTTGCAGCTATGCCTATAGCTTGGCTAAATTATACAGTAAATTCTATTCAAATACGACTATTTTAGGAGATACACCGGATAACTCAAAGAATTTTCGTTTGAGTTTATCCAAGTGGACAGCTGAGGTGTTAAAACAGGCGTTTGAGTTGCTGGGCATCGCTATGCCAACAAGGATGTAGCTGCTTTAAAAATATGGTCAGTCATTTCTTCCTTGGTTATTTTGTGATTATTTTGTATCTTTCAATCAATTAAATTTTAAATCATGAATAAAATTCTAATTCTTTGGATGTTCCTTTGTTTCGGATTGATTGGGTTCGGTCAAGAGGACTATAGTGAAGGTTCTTTTGAGGTTCAAGTCGTTGATGAAGCCTTTTTTAATGAAAAAATCTTAACGGATAGTGATAGGAACAAGGATGTCATTGCAGAGAATATGACTTACTATAATAAGATGATTAAAGCATATAATGCCAAGGATTATAAGGAAGCTATTAAGTGGGCTGAAGAGGCGTTTTGGGGAAGTATAGGTGAGAAGATTCAGTTTAAAGTATACCAGAAAAAGTTTGAGTATGTAGATGAATTGATGCAAAATCAGAAGCTGATTCTGTTTGTTTCACGTTGCAATGCTGATGGCAAGATCAAAGAATTACAAGAAATTTATGATTATTGTAAAAATGGTTTCTTATCGCCCAGTAGAATGGAATTTGTAGAGGAGCGAGCTAAACTGTATAACGAAACCGCCAAGAATAAAATAGTTCTTGTTAAGGAATACACATACGAATAGGACAGTTGACAATAAGGAATAAAAAAAACTGGATGTTCATAACATCCAGTTTTTTTTATTTGTTCTCTAAGGTTAATTCCTACTTTTTGAAATACTGATTGTATAGTTTTTTCCCCAGTGGAACTGCTGCTTTTTTATAGCAAGAGTTTAGTTTGAAACCATCCCCCATGGTGTAAACACCCATCATTCCACTAGGATTTCCAGTTACACTTTTGTAATCTTCTACCGCTAGTACATTACCATTTTCATCATAGAAGGTAAGTGTACCGCTAATTGTGCATGTTGAACCCAAACCTTTGCCATTAGTCATTGATGTACATTTAAATAAACCGTAAACAGGAGTTTTAGCATCTTTTTCGAATTGCAAATCAGCTTTTTTACCACCGATTTCGTCATTTAAAACAAGGACAAATTCTACACCAGCCTGTTCATAGGTTTCTGTCCATCCATCTTCCCATTTTTGACCCTTTTTTTCATTTTCCATAAGGACGATTTCTTGTCTGGTAACTTTAACATATTCTTCCATGCCATTATATCCATTTACATCTGCTTCACTGTAATCGAAAGTGATGCCAATTAAGGATTGATTCTTAACAAAGTCGTAATTTCCTTCAATTGTGGTTGAAGCAATTTGCGCAAAATTTAGCGTAGCTAAAAGGATAGCAGCTATAAAAAGAGTGATTTTTTTCATTAAATATAAATTTTAGTTATGCTAGTGAAAGTACAAAAAAATGCTAGACCGTTCAGGTTTATGATTTAACAATTTTCACTTTATTATATAAATATTTTTTACCAAGAATCTCACCACAAGTGGCAAATGCGCTCACGGTGACGCCCAACACACCATGCATATTGATGTTTTGACCAGTAAAGAGTAGGTTTTCTATTTTAGTTTGCGGAGAAACGAACGAAAGAATGGGCGAATTGAAATCTTTCCTATACCCATAAATTGATCCTTCAGGTGAATACAAGTAATCTTTGTAAGTTAAAGGGGTAGAAGAACAGTATGAAACTACATTATCTTTAATCTCTGGAAAGCGCTTGTATAGTTCTTTTAAAAATTGCTTGGATTTATTTTCTTTAAACGCTTCATAATCTTTACCTCGATCGGTTTCAAAACCGACCACATTTTCCGTGTTCCCCCATTTTTGTACATCTTCGTAATTCATATAGCAAATGGCAATTAAGCTATCTGCCCAAACATCGGACTTTGAACTTATAGGTGTGAATGCCATATAATTCAAAGGCCAATTCTCAGGAGTGTATTCCTCTCCATTCCAAACATTGGATGTTTTGAAATGATAAACATTATGATTTATATAGGGTACTTTGTTCTCTTTCAATACGATATGAAGGGCAAAGGCACTGGCTGAGTTCGGTATGCGATTTATACGATTGATATAAGATTTTCTGATACTAGCCCCTTCCAGCATTTCCATAGTGATTTGCGGATGCACATTGGAAATGAACTTGTCAGCATATATTTTTTTCCCATTTGCTAACTCGATGCATTTGGCTAAATTATCCTCTATATGAATTTTCACTACTTTTTGATAACGCTTTACTTTTCCTCCTAGTTTTCGGATGTTTCTCACCATAGCATTAGCAATCTGTCCAGCACCATCGATAAAACGGTAGGAACTTTCAATGAACGAATGAATAATTAAGGCATGTTCATATAAAGTAGTAGAGTCAACCCTTCCTGCATATAAAAGATTGGTTCCAGTAAGCACACTTTTTAATTTGTCACTCTTAAAATGTTCATCGAGATATTTTACTAAAGAAACATCAAGGTATTTGAAATTAAATATTTCATTATAATCGTTATCAGTTAAATGATAAAAAGGATAGTTTAAACCAATTTCTTTCATGAGCAATGCAAATTGCTTTATCGCTTCACATTCTTCCGGAAAATCTAGACAAAGCACTTCTGCGAACTTTTCAATACCCATAGCATAAGAGTATTCTTTCTCATCCCCTTCAAACGAAACTTTGTCAAATCCATAAGGATCCATTTTTTTGAAACGTAGCTTATCAAGAATATCAAAATATTCGAAGTATCGATGTAAACTTTGTCCTTTATCCAATCCACCTACGTAGTGTACACCAGTGTCAAAAACGACATTATCTTTTTTAAAAGTTTGAAGACATCCACCGAATTGTTGATTTTTTTCAAGTATACAGACCTTGTATCCTTCTTTGGCGAGAATAGCTCCGCAGGATAGTCCTCCTAGTCCACTTCCGATTATGGCGATGTCATATTTTTCTTCCATGAAAAGAATCCACTCTTTAGAATTAAAGAATTAACTCAATAACAGTTGTATTATCTAAAATTAAGCCTTCAAGATTACTTTTATCCAAAGCTTCTTCCCCGATATAGATAATTTGGTTAAAATTACCAATTACTTGAGAATATTCCTCAAAGTAACTGTTACTTTTTGAACTTAAATAACATTGTTGAATGATATGAACATGACTACTTAGCACAGCAATCTCTTTTTGGGGATTAACCAAGTTTTGAGCAATGCAAATTAAACCATATGACTCGTCAATTATCAAGGTGCTTAGGTCATTTTGAAAACAAGTGGTGAGATCCTCAAAATCGTTAAACTTCTTCAGTATTGCTTTTGCCTTGTGGAGTATTGTATACCCTTTGTAGGTGTAATTACTTAGGATTTGCTTGTGAAAGTATCTGCCGGTTTCAACTGTTTTCCGCTTAGTATAATACTTTTCTTTAAAATAATCTCTAATCAACTTATAACGAGACGTACTTGATTCCCTAAATTTTGTATTATCGAAGCTAATTCGCTCCTGAATACTTAAGTGTAATTCCCTGCGTTGACCAATTAACTGATCTTTATGAACTGTATCAATACTTCCCATTATAAAAACAGGTACAATGTCCATTTTTAATTCTTCAGCTAACTTAAAAGCTCCTCTATGAAATCGAATAAGTGATCGATTTTTTGAACGAGTTCCTTCTGGGAAAAGTGCTATCGAAAAATTGTCTTTAACTTTTTCTTTTAACTTTTCGACGGTTTCTTCAAATCCATCATCCACCGAGTAAAAGTCAGCTAATCTGGATCCGATGCCAAACAAAGGATTATTTCTCACCCAATCTTTCGTCAATAATATAGTTTTGATGTTGAGACTTACCATAATGGGAGTATCGAGCAAAGATTGGTGATTGGCTATAATGATTGCTGGTTTTTTGAAATCCTCCCCACTCTCATTTTCGAAGAATCTTTTACCCTTTGGAAACACGATGCGAACATAATGATTAGCCCAAAAGTGAAACGCTTTATGAAAAAAAAGTTTCCTTTTATTAATTGGTACAAAGAACAATATTCGCAGCACTATTCCGAGAAAAGTTATCATAAAAACGCCAAAAACTAAACTGGAATAGGAGAGAAAAGTATCATACAAACTTTCAATTGTTATAGGTTCAAAGTTTCTGCTGATTCGCTTATTCACCAAAAACGAAAACAAAGCTGGTAAACTAACAATGGCATAAACAAATACAGATACAATAGCTGTCATTCCCGCATAGGCAATGGAGTTTAGCGCTGGATGTTTAGCAAACACCAGTACACTAATACCCACGAAAGTGGTGAAGGCAGAAAGCGTTACAGCGGATTTTACTGTGGAAAATGTTTTTTGCCCCGTTCGATAATCATTGGTCATTGCGTTGAGAATAAAAATGGCGTAATCTATACCTAAACCGAATATGAAAATTACAATGATAATATTCAACATATTGAAGGGGATGTTGAAAAAGCCCATTAACCCTAAGGTTGTTAACCAACTCATAAATACTGGAAAAAATGAGAGAAAAACGAGTTCTAGATTACGGAAGTAAATCCCAAGAATCAAAATGATTAATACTAATAATAACCAGCTTATTTTGTCAAGAGAGGATTTTACCTGTTCAATAAGATTAAGCACCATTGAACTTCTGTCAATTAGATTTACATCCGAATCTAAGGTGTTGAGATAGGCTTTTACATTTTCTTTTTGTGAAGCTTCGAGCTTAATTACCAAAGTGCTTAAATAGGTTTTATCTGAAGAGCTATAAGCGATATAACTATCGGCAATACCAATTTCCTTTGTTTCCTCGGTATTCAAATGTCCTTCCATTAAACTAATAAATGAATCAAACGCACTTGGTTTGATGCCAAGTTTGGTAGCTTCTTCAAATAGGATTTTTTGCACAATATCTTGCTTATCTTCAGACCAGAATTGATTCCAATCATCCAACTTTTCTTTTTTCTTTTGTTTACTTGATAGCACACTTGTTGCCGATTTAAGTTCGGTAATCTGACCTTCAGGTAATTGGCTTTTAAGTTGGTCCTCGATAATTTCAGTTGTACGCAATGCATCATCTAGACTAGCTTCTTCAATAATAGCAATAAGGTTGCCACTCAGCGCATTCGAAGCTGTATTTAACTCTGTTTCTGCCTGAGCAATAAAAGGCGGCATATAATTAAGCTCATTTAAATCTTTTGTAAAGTCCAGTCGCTGAATATAGAATAAGGAAACAAGGAATGTAAAACTAGTAACTAAAAGTATCCATTTGTTTTGGTGAAAGGGCTTAGCCATTAAATCATCCAGCCAAGTTGCTTTTTGTTTGCTCTTTACTTTGAATGTATTTTTATATAAAATAGGCAAAATGATGAGTGCAAATATTGCCCCGAATAACATACTAAGTGCAGCGAATATTGCGAGGTCACTGAGTGATTTACTTCCAATAAATAACAAGCATAAAAAAGCGGATGACGTAGTAATACTACCTGCTAGAATAGGTCCAGCTGTTTGCTTTATGGTTTCTTTATCGTTTCCGGATTGCTTTAAATGGGTAAATATATGAAGTGAATAATCTATAATAGTCCCCAATAGAACCGACCCCATTCCTAAAGAAATAGCTGATATGAAATCTTGTTGCAAGAACAAGACAAATAGTGCCATTGATGCGCCCAAAACAATGGGGATAATAAAGCCAGGCAATATTTTTATACTACGAAAGTATAGCATGAGTCCAAGCAGTAAAATGCCTAATGCTAAATTCACGGTAAGCATAATATCTTTCTTGATTCGTTGGGCGTTTTCTTCAGCTATTATACTCGCACCAAAAGCGAAATGTTGAACATTCGTTTGTTTATTTGCTTCTTCTAAGCTTGTTTTAACAGCTTGAAGCAGTAGTGATTTTTGACCTGACAGATGTACGGTTTCAGTCAATTTAACAAATCCTAGTAGGTAGGTACTATCCTTAGATATGAGGCTTCTATTTAGATTATCAAAATTGTCATCAATTTGGAGTGATTGAAGATTTTGAAGTGCCACTAAACTCAAATCCAAAGGGTCCCTTATGATGCTTTCTTTCATCATCGAACCTGCTGGAGTAAAAAGAATTTTAAGTTTCTTTTGAATTTTTTCGCGAAGTTTATCTTCATCAAAATTCAGTGAAGCGAGGTCATCTTTGTTTAAATAGAAAGGTAGCTCGCTATACACTATGTTCAATAAATCTAGGAATTGACTTTCGTCAACTACAATATCTATGGATTCTACTAGACTATCTGGTATATTAGTCTCCAGTAAGTTTTGCAAGCTTTGTCCAGCTTGAACTAATTGTTCTGCATCTCGTTCTTCACTTTTCAGGATGAAGATGAGTTTGTTTCCCGTAGAAGATTGTTCTATGAGCTTTTCATATTTCGCTAACTCACCATCTTTAGGAAGTACATTGGTGATATCTTCTTCCAAGTTGAGGCCCCTTAGCGAAAAAGCGCCCAAAGCAATCACAAGTAGTGAAATCACTAATAAAAGTAAAGGGCGTTTACTGAAAAAAGAGTTAAATATGGAAAATAAGCTCGTCATTTAATTCTTGATTTGTGGACTTGTATGAGTACATATACAATAAAGGAGATGAGAAGAGAGGCAATACTTGCAAATATAAGCCCGCCTATATATTGTTGAACAATGTTTTCACATACAAATTGTACTGTCAATTCATTTCTATTAGCGAATACCAGATGATTCCCATTTTGCAAGGCAAATGCACCAATTTCATGACTAATAAAAATTAATAAGGGAATGACAGGAGGAATCCCGCAAAAATATGAGGTTCCGATGGCAATTGGTTTATTGAGTTTCAACCAAAAGGATAAAGTAATGATAGAAGCTAATTTAAAACCATGAAATGGAGAAAACCCTATAAACGATCCTAATAGGACGCTCCAAATTATCTTACTAGTGCTAAGATTTACGTTGTAAATATGATCCTCTAGAAGTTGTTTAAAGTTTTTTTTTTAAGATTCCTTAGGAAGTTTCTGGGTTTGAAATAAAAGATGGCCATTACAACTAAAATGGTATTAAGTATGCTAATTCTAGTGAAATCAGGGACTTTTCGAAAATGACTTATTCTTTCTTCTTCTGGAGGATAGTATACATCTATTGGAATAGATTGGATTGGAATATCTTTCCAAGCCGAACGCACTAGTACTTCTATTTCAAACTCATATTTTGTGGTAATGAAGTGCGTTCCTTTGAACAAATGAATAGGGTAGGCTCGGTATCCCGATTGTGTATCTGGTGCGTTTATACCAGTTTCAAATTTAAACCAGAAGTTGGAGAAATTATTCCCAAAGTTACTAGATCCGGGCACATTAGTTTGTTTCATGTTTCTCGAGCCAATAAAGAGACTATTTGGCTCTTTTTGAATAACATCGAAAAATGCTGGTAAGTCAGCTGCTTTGTGTTGGCCATCTGAATCAATAGTGATTGCATGGGTATATCCTAATTTACTCGCCTCTTCAAATCCATTACGAAGTGCATATCCTTTACCTTTATTTGGACTATATTCCACTATTGGAATGTGCTTGTAGGCTTCTAATTTTTGAGCAGTATCATCGGTGCTTCCATCGTTTACTACTATAATATCAGTAGTGTATTTTAAAATATCCTCTAATACAGTTACTAGGGTTTGGTCGTTATTGTACGTAGGTACTAAAACACAATATTTTACATCTTCATTACGCACTAATTAGGTAATTGAGTTTTGCCTTAAGAAAATCGGTTTGCTCTTTAAATATACGAGCATCGACTAAAATATTATCTTCATCCAACTGGTGTTTTAGCTCTAGAAAAAAACTTTTCACTTCAGTTGGTCGAATTACATCGATAAACTTAATTTGTCGAGCAGAGCTTAATGCGACGTGCATATCGGGATATAAAGTACAAAGCACTTCTTTTATCATGATCAACTCACAAACACCCGGGGTAATAGGGTCTGAAGGGAAATGTGCTTTATAGATTTCACTTTCCTCATTCAATACAATGGTAGCTATGGCTTTTTCAGGATTTTCTTGTAAAGCGGTTATCTTATACAGTGAATGCAATGCGTGGGATTTATTCATAGGTGTTCCGTAAAGGGGTGAGTTTCAATTCCAGTCCGATAAGTTTATGTTTAATAAAGATTTCTTGTAACTCTTGTTCTGAATAAGTGATTTCTATCGTATTCAAACCAATATTCTTATCAATCTTGACAATGTTGTCTTCTAGGTAAAAATACGTGTATTTTTTGGTACTTCTTTTCAGAACAACCTTATTCTTTTTGTTTTTGATTTTTTTGGTATTTAATAAGATTGGATGCAGCATAGAAAAATCTTTGTAGATAATTTTTTTTAATGCCTTTTTATCTACAGCCTCTAAAACATATCGCTCTTCCAGGGAATCAGGATATAAAACAAAATCTAGGATTTTAGCTCCGAATTTGGAACTTAATGTTAAAGCAAGACCATTTTTTATTGGTTTTAATATGAGCAGACCACCATAATTTTTCTTTCGAAAGCTTAACTTGCTTTCAAAAATAATCGCCTTGTCTAATTCGGCATTTATTGGATTAGGCAAGTCATTTTGCGCGAAAAGGAAGCAAGCGATCGCAAGGCTTAAAAGGCTATTAAATATCCGTAAATACATTTTCAGCTATGGGCGTATTTACTTGATAATCTGTCAAAATAATCACTGTTTTATCTCCTCCTTTCTCCATCATTTCTACTTTTACTACCAATTTAGAGTTTTTATCAAAATATAAGTGAACTTCATCTATGAATTTCCTCATGCTCGGTACTTGAGGGATAAGCACCGCTTTATACTCTCTGGTGTTTTCGTACAATGCAGTGCTAAACGATTTATCCTCAAGCATTTTACCATTCATCATTCCACTAATTATGTCATTAATCTCTCGAAAAATGGTGTTGTTGCCCAAGTTGTAATTCTCAACATCCTCGCCATCCCTTATTTTTACGTGACCATCACGAAGGATCACTGTATAGATAAAAGGTTCTAAATATTCCCAACGCACCTTGTTTGTTTGTTTATAGAAAAAATTTCCTTCGGAAACGAAAGGGTTGTCAAGTATGCTCATGTACTTTTCTTGGCTAAATGATGCACGTAAAGTCTGGATGGATTCACTAGTTGAGATAATCTCATTTTGAACAACTTCTGGATTTTCTACTACTGAAAACTCTTGGGCAAAGGCTACATGAATTAGGAGAAATAGGATAATTATAATCTTATTCATAGCTGTCAATTTCGAGTAAAGCAGATAATGGAACGATTTCATATTGGTTCTTTGCACAATAAGTAATCAATTTTGATACCAAGCTACTTGTTTTAGCTAAATTATCATGCATGAGCACAATAGAACCAGGTTTTATTTGCTTAGATATACGATTAAAAATGGCATCCTCGTCGGAAAAAAAAGTATCAAAACTCCTTACACTCCATCCAATAGATAGGAATCCCATCTTTTGGATAGCCTCACCTATCATAGGGTTGCTCACTCCATAAGGGGCTCTAAACAATTTCGGTTTTATCCCAATTAGTTTGAAAATTAAATCATTGGTCTCCTTTAACTCTTTTGTTATTTTCTCGGTACTTTGAAAACTGAATGTGTCACCGTGATAGAAGCTGTGGTTGCCTAGGATGTGATTGTCGGCATAAATTTTTTTGACAATTTCTGGATGGTTTTCGACATGTTTCCCTATGCAGAAAAAACTGGCTTTGACGTTTTTTTCTTTTAGAACTTTCAATAATTTCAAGGTATGCTTATGGGGGCCATCGTCAAAGGTCAGAGCGATTTGTTTATTGATAGTTTTTCCCTGGTAGAGGGAGATAAAGAAATAATTAAAATCAAGATTAAGTATTCCGTAAAGAACAAGGGATACACTAATTAAAAGGATAACTGGAATATACCAAAGTGAAAGTCCGAAAAGAAAATGTGCCACCGTGACGAAGACAACTGCAAAAAGGGTAAAGACTTTATTTAAATTGTGTTTAATCATCTTGAAACAAAGATTGCACTGAAATAATCATTTCTTAAATGATTCAATACAAGTGCATTTTTCCAGTGTGACTTAGCTTGTTTTAAGCAAATTTCCTTTGGGGTCTTTCGGCTTTCGATGCAATCTACTGCCAACCAAAGAGCAAATGAAGATGCCGTTAAATTTTCACCAGAGAGATGCTTGTAAAATGCTTGATCGCTATGAGGGAATGCATTAAGTACAGAGTTATATACTTTGTCATATGCTTTATGCCCATTAATTCCAATAAAAATACAATCGGGTTCTTCAATATCACTTTCTCTTAGAGCAATTTTAATACTACTTAGAATATCGCGTTTAGTTTTTTGAAAAAACATCTTCACAAATTGAAGATTAACCCCTGATTCATTGGAATTGCTAACCGTAAAAAATGCAGCGTGCTCACCAGCAATAACATTTGCAGATTTCATTGAAACAATGTCATTGTTTTCTAGGCTCACATCGTTATAGATCCCTAATGCTTTGGCGATTTCATGGGTTTGTGGCGTTACTTCATCTGCACTGCCTACCAAAAATCGCTTAGGTTGCTTGGTTTCTCTAAGTTGTAGCATCGCATCAAGGAGTGCCCATTCAAATGAAAATACTCTATCGGAATAGGTGAAATTGTATTGGTGAACTTGTAGCTTCAGCGCTATAACTCCAGCGATGGTGTTATGGGTGGATTGAATAAATGGTGTAGGTGAAAGACTTCGTTCATCGAATTCTATCATAGAATTCAGAAATTTTTCAGAATCACCAATACAACCAAGACCCGTCCCAATCATTATTCCGCTTATATCTTCGTGGTTATCATTTAATGCATCGTAAGCGGCTACCAAACTCATTTTTAAGATATTGGATGTGCGTCTTGCTGATTTTGGTTCAAAGTATTTATTGAAATCCGGTTTGGCTGCTTTATACCATTTGGTTTCTGCTGTAATTCTTTCCCAGCTACCTTTGCCATCTCCAATAGGGGAACACAATCCTTTGCCTGTTACTTTGACGTTCATATTTTTGAAGTAAAAATGAGTGAAGTGCAATTTCCTCCAAAGCCGAATGAATTGCTTAATACAGTATGAATTGGTTGGTTTTTCAATACGTGTTGAATCGGAGTTAATCCACTATCAGGAATAGCTTCTTTAAAGTTTAAACTAGGAAAAAGAATCTTATTTTTCAAGCTAAAAATAGAGTAAACAGCTTCAATAGCACCACATGCGGCTAAGGTATGACCCGTATAGGGTTTGAATGAGTTAAATCGGGGAACACTGTCTTCACCAAAAATATCTTGCATTGAAATACTTTCCGATAAATCGTTGTTATCCGTACCAGTACCATGCGTATTTATATAATCTATATGATGACTCTCCATTTCTGCCATACTAAGGGATTGCCGCATAGCTAATTTAGCTCCAATACCTTCTGCTGACGATGCAGTTTGATGAAAAGCGTCATTCGCATTACCATAACCAATTATTTCCGCGTGTACGGTTTTATCTTTACAACGATCAGCTGATTCGAGAACGATATAAGCTGCACCTTCTCCTAAGTTAAGTCCTTTGCGGTTACGATCGAAAGGAGAGGAGTGATTTTCATCCAATATACCTAAAGATTTGAAACCATTGATGGTGAATTTCGACAAAGCATCACTGCCACCCACAATAGCTACGTCTACGAAACCTCCTTTAATCAGACGAGCACCCAAAAGGATAGCATTGGCTGAAGAAGAGCATGCTGTACTTATCGTAGATAAATGACCTTTAATACCCAATTCTGTCGCCAGCTTGGAGTTTATGTTTCCGCAATCATGTTCAATAAAATATTTCCTAGGATTACTGATGCTACCTTCTTTAAAACTTGCATAGCCTTGTTCGAACAATTCCATTCCACCGACACTTGTTCCAGAAATTAAAGCGCAATTTTTAAGATCTTCGGGAGACAGTTCAGCATGGCTGATGGCCTCTTTTGCAGCAATCATAGATAGGATTGCGCCTCTCGAATTTGACTCAACTTGATTTAATGCGGCCAATGATTTTAGGTCATCGGTACTCATTTTAATTTCGCCAACGAATATTTCATCACGATGTATGGTGTCTATGAAATCAACTCGGGAAATCCCAGTTTCCCCTTTACTTAGTGAATTGAAATTTTCTTCACTATTTACGCCAATTGCACTAATTACACCGTAACCAGTTATGTAGACAGGTCTGCTCAAGGCCTACTTATTATCCTCAATGAATTGGGCAAGGGTTCTTATACTTTGCATAGCTTTTTGACCTGAAGCCTGGTCTTTAACTTTGATTCCATATTGACGATCAAGAAGGACGATAATTTCCAATGCATCAATTGAATCTAAACCGAGGCCATCTCCAAAAAGTGGAGCATCAGCATCGATGTCATCTGGCGAAATATCTTCTAAATTGAGATGTTTGATTAAGTCATTTTTTAACGAATTGATTGTTGCTTCCATATTAAAAGGTCTATTTAAGGTGTTTAAATTATCAATACTGAAGGTAATATTTTTTGGTTGTATCTGATTCTTGACATATGCAAAAAACACATTGAAACCAGGGTCTTCTATTTCAATCCATGAAATAATGAAAGATTTTGATTTGTTCAAATTAAACTGTGAATATACGGAATCAAAATAAGTTTTGGAGTTGAATGTATCAAGAATAAAGAATACATTTTCTCCCTTTATTTGGTGTCGAATACATATTTCTCCAAGTACAATATTGGGCAAGGTATAGACAAAAATGGATGGGCTAGGATGGAATTGATGCTGATTTTGAATACTTTCTTGATATTGTTTGTCGGTATGGAGCGAGGATGTTTTATTAGCAAAAATCAGGGATGTATTTTCATCTATCTGCTCATTTTGAAGTAGTAATTCGCTTGCAAGAAAACCATATTTAGACATCAAATCCATTTTGTAGAATTTAGGATATCTCAACTGTAAGAAGGTATAAATATCTTTTGCAAATTTACTCAGGTCTGTCTGAGGTGTAATGGGCAATAATTCTCCATTATAGAAGACCCCATTACGATTTATTCGAACATTAGCTGCAATGTATAGTTGTTCAATCATGTTTCTGAAAAAGAATTGCGGCGTTACAACCGCCAAAACCAGAGGCGGTTTTCAATAAAGTATGGATGGTCAGAGGAGTGTTTTTAATCATAACATTGAGCTCCTTAGTTGTGCCTAATTCCTCAAGTCCAAGTGATTTATATACTATACTTCGTTTCATCATTTCAACACTAATCAAACTTTCCAGTAATCCTGCCGCTCCAAGTGTATGTCCGAAATAACCTTTTAAGCTATTCAATGGAATATTTTGCATTTGAAGTGAAGCAAATGCTAAAGACTCCATTTCATCATTAAAAAGGGTAGCTGTTCCATGGGAGTTAATGCAATCGACTTGGTCGATTTGGCTATATTCCATAGCCTTTTTAATAGCTAAATTTAAGCCACTGCCATCTCGTGATGGGCCTGAAATATGGTTGGCATCATTAGAGGTCGCCCCTGCTAGAATTTCAATAGAGCTTCTTGTATCGCTAATTAAGACAACAGCACAACCTTCCCCTAAGCTAACACCCTTTCTATTTTTGTCGTAAGGTTTACATGGTTCTGGGCTAATAGCCTGTAAAATATTGAACCCACTCACAACAAAATTACTTAGAAGATCCGCTGCACAAATTACCACTCGTTTATATCGTTGAGTCTTTATCAAATCGTGCCCAAAGGTTAGCGCTAGGACTCCAGAGATACATGCATTCGAAATAATTATTGGTTTATGAGCACAATTAAAGGCTTGTTTAAAGTATATGGCTAATTCATGCAATGAGGCATTTCCTTCATTATTTGCTAAATCATCTATATCTCCTTTGGTAGTAGAAACAAGGAGTAAGGTGTTTTCATCGCTTAAATCAATATGCGATGATTCGACAAGTTGCTTGATATAGTAAGTACAAAGGTCATGGAAGAATCTGCCTTTTCTCGGTACAAGTTGCCGGTTTGATTCAGGTATTTTACTGACGTGTAGCTTTTTTTCCTCATCAAAAAAGAAATTTGCAGGTAGTATACCCGATTTATTAGCTTCAATATTTGCTATAATCTCTTCTATGTTTGAACCTAGACTACAAGTGGCGTTATATGCGTTGAGGTATACCTTATTCATTTGGGAAATTTTGCTTTTTCCAAGTTAGATAGAACGCTGGATTGGTGATTTGCAAATTACGCTCTTTATCGAGGAAAACTTGTACCGTTTTTCCTGTGCATGCTAATTTGTCTTGATTTTTAGAATATACTTTGAAGCTAAAAATTAATTTGGCTGCCTTAGTAAATTCATATGTGGTTTCTATAATCGCAGTATCGCCGTATTGTAAAGGTGAAAAATGCTTGCATTCGCAATTAACGATAGGAGTAAAATATCCCAAACGATGCACCTGCAGATAATCTAATCCATGCTCAATGCCAAATCGTTCTCGACCTTCCTCAAATAGTTTGATGTAATGACCATGCCACATTATACCCATAGAGTCTACATCACTGAATTTTACTCGTTCCTCCGTTATAGATTTCATCTTCATTTTTTGTCGATATAAATTCTGAGTTCTGCTTCCGCTACAACTTTACCATCCTGTTCAATCATGGCATCCACTATATTAATATTTAAGATGGTATTGGAAAATTTGATACTTGTATAGATTTGAGCGTTTTGAGCAATGCTTTGAGTCACCTTTAAATGTTTAATGGCCGCAATGAATCCGACGGGTGCATCCAAGCCTTTTAAGTACGATTCATAACCAAGGAAAGTGGCTGCGGTTTGTGCCATATTCTCAACCATTCCTTCTTCACTAAATAGACCATCTTGGACAAGGATGTTCTCTGGTGTAACAAGCAAAGATGTACGTGCAAAGTCATTCTTATATTCAATTAGTTTGTCCACCATAATGAATGGACTTCTTTGAGGAACTAGAAATTCTATATCAATTTCTTCAAGTTTCATACGATTTGTTTATTGCCAAAAGTTGTGATAATTAAACCAACTTTCCGGATACTTAACTACTAATTTTTCTAGTTCTGCACTATAACTATCCAAAATACCTTGTGCGCCATGCGAAGCATCGAGTTGGCGAAATTCGAGAGTCATTTCTTTTCTTTTTGTTTTCACCAAAGAAACTAAAACAACATTTGCCTTAAAACGTTCAGCCAGATAAAATGGACCGTAGGGAAATTTTGCTTTCTCACCGAAAAAATCTGCACTCAGTGTTTTACTACCCTCTAAGAAACGATCGCCATGTAAACACACAATTTCATTATTTCTCATTGCTTCGGACAAATGGAATATGTGACTCCCGTCATATTTGATTGTGAAGGCTTCTATTGTGGAATTAATCTTTAAAGAATCCATGAAGTTTTTAATGTTTTGGATCTCCGCTTCATACATCAATAAGTTTATCTTTTTGGGCATGGTAACCAATCGACCCGCTGCCTCAAAATTACCCAGATGAGAAACAACAAATACACAGGGCTTGTCCGTTGATATAATTGATAGAAGTTGATCGTAATTGGGTTTGTGAATGGTGAATTCATTTCGCAGTCCTATATAAATTGCCACTTTATCGACCAAGGATTGACCCAGATAAAAGTAATTTTTCCAAATGTAAAGTAGTGCCTTAGGCCAACTAAATTGATTGGCTTTTCGGTAAAAATTGAAGAGTTCTTTGCTCGATTTTGGGGAGAAAAAAATGAAATAAAAGGAAACCCAAACTAAAAGGAAGTAACAAAAACTTAAACCAATATGCTTTAGGGACCAAACAAAAATCTTATAACCAAGAAGATTCCCTCTTGTTTCACCTTTCCATTGCTGATCTTTAGCCATGAAAATACTATGCGGCTACTTTACTGCTGATGTAATCGTAAAAATCCTGGAAAGTTTTGATTTCTACAAAATCTTCAGCAACGACTTTGAATCCAAAATTGCTTTCAATAACAACTACAAGGTCTACGAAATCCAGACTGTCAAGTTCCAGCGTTTCTTTGAGATTAGCTTCGGGTTGAATCTTTGACTCATCCACTTCAAACTCTTCTACTAAAAATCCATTGACTCTTTCAATAAGCTCTGCGCTATTCATTTTAAGGTGTTTAGGTTTTTAAATTGTTTTTATAATTAATGATGAATTAGTACCTCCGAATCCGAATGAATTAGAAAGTATCGTGTTAAGTTTAGCTTTTTGCGTGGTATTGACCACATTAATGTTTTTGGAGAACTCATCGCCCTCTATAAAGTTTAAATTAGGCGCAATAAAGTCATTTTGCATCATTAATAATGAATACACTATTTCACTAGCACCAGCCATCCAGCATTCATGACCAGTCATCGACTTGGTACTAGAAACAGGAACTTTTGAGCCAAAAATTTGGCTAATGGCCTCTGCTTCGGCTTTGTCTCCCATTGGGGTAGAGGTGGCATGTGCATTAATATAATCGATATCTGAAGGAAGTATTCCAGCATCATCTAAACATCTTTGCAGCGAAACTACCGAACCCTCTACACTTGGTTGTGTAATGTGCCCACCGTTGGAAGAGAATCCATATCCAGTTATTTCAGCAAGAATGTTAGCACCTCTTTCTACAGCAGTTTGATAATCTTCTAATATTACGGTTGCAGCACCACCACTAGGCACTAATCCATCTCTATCTTTATCAAAAGGACGTGAAGCAAGATGAGGTTGGTCGAGGTGATTGACAGAAAAAGCACTTAGTCCATCAAAACTACCCATAGCATAAAGGTTAATCTCCTGTGCTCCACCACATACTACATGTTTTTGAAGTCCGTGCTTAATCAAGAAGTAAGCCATGCCTATGGCATGGGATCCGCTTGCACAAGCGCCACTAACGGTAAAGTTTATGCCCCTTAACTTGTATATAGTGGAAAGGTTCATAGTAACCGTAGAGTTCATGGATTTTAAAATGGCGGATGAACCGAGTAAGGTAGTGTCCCTTTTTTCTCTCATTTTATCAATTGCCTCAATAGTAGAGAGCGCTACGGAATCATTGCCAAACAGAATGCCTACTTCGTTTTTTTCAAGAAAATCCTCATCAATCTTTGCCATTTCAAATGCTTGACGAGTTGACATAAAGGCAAATTTACCTTCCTGCGATAAGTTATTTCTAAATCTACGGTGTAGTATCCCATTTAATTCAGGTTCCTTTACCACGCCACTTAAGGGAGAGCGATAACCGATTTCTACTCGTTCCGGAATGAAGTGAATGCCACTTTTCCCCGTGTAGAGAGATTCTGTGACTTCATGAATATCTGATCCTATGCAAGATTGAATTCCAATACCTGTGATTACTACTCTATTCATAACTACGTATATAGCCCTCCATTAACATTAATTACCTCACCAGTTATGTAGCTTGCCTCTTTTGATGACAAAAAATTCACTAAGGCAGCAACTTCTTCTGCAGTTCCAAATCTTCTGACCGGGATCATCTGTTTAAACGCACCTTCATCAATCTCTTCAGTCATGTCTGTTTTTATAAAACCTGGCGCTACTGCATTAACCGTGATATTTCTACGACCAACTTCTTGTGCTAAGGCTTTACTAGCGGCTATAATCCCCCCCTTGGAAGCTGAATAGTTCGTTTGTCCTGGCATTCCTTTTATTCCAGAAAGTGAAACTATGTTAATGATTCTTCCAAACTTATTAGCAATCATGGGTTTAATCAATAAACGCGTAATGTAAAAGAATGAATTAAGGCTAGTGTTCAGAACGTCTTCCCATTCTTCATCCTTCAGCCAAATCATTAAATTATCTTTTTTAATTCCCGCATTATTAACTAAAACTTCTATAACCTTATCTGGATTATCTTGTAACCATCCTTCAAGTTTAGTGGTAATATCCGCTTTGTCAGCAACATCCATTTTTAGCAATTCACAGGAACTGCCTAAGGCTTCAACTGCTGCTTTGGTGTTTTGAGCAGCTGCATCATTGCTTTTGTAGTTTAGTAAAATGGAATATCGGCGTTGAGCAAGACTTAAGCAACAAGCTCGTCCAATACCTCGAGATCCACCTGTAATTAATGCCACTTTTTCCATTTCCACTATCTATCTTCTAAAGACGAGCTTAAAAACTCTTTAATATCCTCTAAGATTGGTCTTATTTCTACATCCTGTCTTATTACAGGCACAATTTCTCTAAGTTGCTTTATTAAAGACCCTGTTCGTAAAGATAATTTTATTTCCTCATTTTTTATTGAATTCGCTTGAAATATTGCCAGTGTAAGGACGCTGTTTACATCGTAAAAATTGTCTATTACTTTCCTGGTTAATAATGCCTCATTAGTACCCATACTTACTAAATCCTGATTGTCATTATTACTTGGAATACTATGAACGTATATACTCGCAGATAAGCTTTGATTTTCAGCGGTAGTCGAGGTGGCTGTATATTGTACCCCTTGAAGGCCTAAATTAAGACCTAAGGTTCCTGCATTAAGGAAAGGAGGGAAGATATTATTTAATCGTTGGTTTAGTAAAAAATTTAACTGTCGTTCGCTAAGTACTGAAAGTTTTATAATACCGTTTTTCAACTTATTCATTTCCGCAGAAATAAAGTCACCATGGAAATTACCACCATGATAAATATTCTTTGACTTCATGTCAATGATGGGGTTGTCGGACACCGAATTTAACTCATCTATAACGACTTCTTCGGCATCGGTAATGACCTTATCTATTGGGCCTAAAACCTGCGGAAGACACCGTAATGAGTAGTACTCCTGTACTTTCTTTGCAAATACTTTATCATTTGACGAATTTTGATAATAGGTTTCCGCTCTGCTCTTAGTGAGCTTGCTGTCTTTGAGAATGTCGCTTATTTTTTCTGCGATTATTCGCTGATGTTTATGTTGCTTTGCGCTGTTGAGTTCGATTGAGTAATGATCATCAAAAGATTCAACTAACTCATTGAGCAAGCAACCGTTGAGAATAGCTTGATTAAGAGCTCGTTTGGCGTATATCAAGTTTGTGCAAGCGATAGAAGTCATGAAGGATGTGCCATTGATTAAAGCTAAGCCCTCTCTCAAGCCAATATTAAGTGGTTTAATTTGTAGCTCTTTAAGTACATCAACTGTAGAGCGTATCTTTCCTTCGAAGTACACTTCACCTTCACCGATTAAGCAGATTGCAATTTGCGAAAGTTGGACTAAATCACCACTTGCTCCAACACCTCCATGAGTAGATACAACAGGGATGATATTGTTGTTAATAAAGGCAATTAGTGTTTCTAAGGTTTCTAGAGAAACTCCACTTTTTGCTTTGGCAAAGGTCACTAATCTTGCTAACATTGCCCCTTTAACATGATGGGCGGGTTGATGTGCACCGAGTCCGGCTGAATGGCTTCTGATAAGATTTTTTTGTAGCTGAATTTGGTCAGCACTTTCAATTCTATACTGAGCCATTGGCCCTAAGCCTGTGTTAATGCCGTAAATTACTTTTCCTTTAATAAAAGTTGTTAAAAATGTATGTGTATTTTTAACATTCTCTTTAACTTCTTTACTTAACTTTACCGGGACATTTGAGTATACAATGTCCTCAAAATCATTTAGTCTGATGGGAGTAGCACCTATTTCAACCATGCGAGTAATGGGGATTAAAATTTTGGGAGACAAAGCTAGGTAATTGAAGGGAAAAAAATAAATTAATCTTTAAGACACTTAAAATGATTGAATTTGATATTGTTATAATTGGTGCAGGGCCAGCGGGAGTGACAGCAGGTACTTATCTTTTAAAACAGGGTTTGGATGTATTGGTAATTGAAAAAGCCAAATTTCCTCGATTTGTAATAGGAGAAAGTTTATTACCTCGATGTATGGATATATTTGAGGAGGTGGGCTTATTGCCTTATCTCGAAAAACAAAATTATCAACTTAAGAAAGGTGTAATTTTTAGAAGAAATGGCGAGGAAAGTATTTTTGATTTTTCGGAGCAATTTACTCAAGGTAAACCATACACTTGGCATGTTCCTCGGGCTCATTTTGATAATGTGTTAGCCGAAAGCGCTCAAGATATGGGCTTGATGATCGAATTTGAAACAGCTCTTGAGGACATCGCTTTACACGACAATCATCAAACACTAACCCTTAGTAATAAAGATGGGGAGCAGAAAATCATTCGTTCCAAATTCGTTATAGATTCAAGTGGTTATGGGCGGGTACTTCCTCGATTGTTAAACTTGAATGATGACTCACAGCTTCCTGTAAGAACTACTATATTCTCGCATTTTCGGGATAAAAGAAGGGAAGAATTTAAAGATGAAAGTAATTATATTCTTTATTTGGTACATGATAAACACTACATTTGGAATATTCCTTTTGCAGATGGACGCACATCAATAGGATTTGTCGGTGAGAATGAGGTGTTTGATGAAATTGAGGGTGATATTGCCAACAAATATGATGAATTGGTGAAGGGAGAACCTTATTTACTTGACAGATATGGTTCACAAGAAATTTTGTTTTCTCCTCGAATGTTAAAAGGTTTTTCGGTAGGCGTGAAGCAGCTTTATGGAGAAGGATATGCTTTGACAGGTAATGCAACGGAATTTTTAGATCCGATTTTCTCATCCGGTGTCACTGTTGCGGCTGAATCAGGTTTGTTGGCCGCTAAACTTGCTAGTAAGCAGCTGGCTGGTGAACAGGTGGATTGGGCCGAGGAGTATGAAAAACCGATTCGATTTGGGATTGAAGTTTTCAAGACCTATGTAAGTGCTTGGTATGACAAGTCTCTTCAAACTATTTTCTTTTCAAAAAACCAAAGCCCAGAAATGCGGAGACAGATATGTTCTATTTTGGCTGGATATGTTTGGGATGAAACGAACCCGTGTGTGAATCGTTACCAAACGATTTTGGATACTTTATGTAAAGTAATTGAAATTCAGGGAAATACTAACGTAGATCAATAAATCGCTGTTCCTTACGGCTTGTTTTGTTTTGTTGTAAAGCGACGATTTCTTGATTGTCAACAATTTGTACTCCGGGCTTGACTCTAATTTTGGCCTGTAAAAGCTGCTTTGTCTTGTCAATTACTATTTGCTCAATTGCATCAATTTTAAGTGCAATTTTAATTAGCAGCTCATCTGTCTCCAAATGATTTCTTTTGAGTATTACGACGTAATTAGCTATTTCAGTTAACTCATTGAGTGCATCAAATATGGAAGGAGGGTAAAGGGTTGTCCCTTTGTATTTGATCATTTGATTTTTTCTACCGATAACTGGACTAATGCGTTTAGTATTTCGCCCACATGCACATGAGGATTCTTCAAATTGTACAATATCACCAGTTTTAAATCTGAGGAGAGGCATGCCTTCAACTCCGAGGGTAGTTATGCATAATTCCCCAGGTGTGTTTGGAGAGGTGATGACCTGATCGTTTTCATCTAATAATTCACTAATTATTAATTCTGGATGTTCATGTCCCCCGCATTGTTCAACACATTCCGTATAGGCGGTACTCATTTCGGTGGAAGCATAAGTTGAATAAAGCTTTACATTCCAATGAGCAGTAATTTTTTTGTGTAATGCGTTCTCTTGAAAATTATGATCTCGGATAGATTCCCCAATGCAAACAATTTTCTCTACTCCACTTTGATTAAGGTCGAAATTTATAGATTCAGCATATTCAATAAGCTTGATTATAAAAGTAGGAACTGCAATCAAGGTGTTTGGTTTTATGCGCTGGATAGTGTCTATTTGCAGCTGTGGAATACCTGAACCAACCCTAATTACCCCACAATCCAATGCACGAATTCCTAGGAAGTAGGCTAAACCCGCCATGAATCGTCTATCCATTGTCGTAGTTAGCTGATAAACATCCGAAGGCTTTCCGCTGGCGCAAACTAGTGAAATACCTTCATTATAGGCTAAGCGATTAAGGTCTTTGTTGGTGAGGGCGAAAGTCACTGGTTCGCTGGTCGTACCAGATGTAGTTACATAATCAATGATTTTTGATTGAGGAACACACAAGAAGTCCAAATTGTGTTTTTGAAGTGCTGATTTGGAGATAGGAGGAATTTGACATAGGTCCTCTATGAATTGAATTTCCTCTGGATTTATATTATTAAGAGCAAAGTGATTCTTGTAAAATGTAGAATGTTTAGTAAGATACTTTATCGTGTTTCTGAGCAATAAATTTTGGAAATTACGAATCTCATCCTTGCTTTTAGTTTCAATTGCAGGTATTTGAAATGAAGGCCTCAGGCTTTGTTCCATTTTTTCTCAATTCTCTTTTTGTCAAACAATGTAGGAATGTTTAAAGTTAATGCTTTTGCATATGCACTTTTCCCTCTTTGATATGCTTTTATACTTAAAAAGTAATCACCTAGTAATTCGTGGGTCGCAAAAAGCAAAGGATTTGAATCTTCAAAAGCCTTAACATCTTCCTCATGAAGTTTACTTTTAGTTTTACATGCATTTTGAAGCATTCTTTTACGCATTTTGTAATTCAGAAATTCATGGTATTCATCACTTTCTAAGAAGCGATCTTGCGGTAGGCTAGAATATGAGACGGTGCGTTCATTAAATGAGTTGTCCTCGAACTTTTTAAAACTTTCGTCAAAGTCGTAAGCTACAAACTCCCCCATCATATATGGATTAGCGGAGACCCAAAACTTACCTTTTTCTGGTTCAAAGATTATACCGTGATGTGCAGCTAGTTGGTTAATGGCATTTTCATTTTGAAGTCCGATATTTTCATCGTTTAACCCTCTTACATCCCTTAAAATTTTAACAGAATCGACGGTGGAGATGTTTGGGTACTTTCCGATAAGTTCTTTCAAACGCTTCGTGCGATATGCTGAGCTTATGGTGTTTTGCCATTCGATATTTTCCGGTAAATTTTTAGAGGCTTCACTCAATAAGTGATTCGTGCAAATGAGCAGGTCATTTTCCATTTGGTACTCATTTACAGCGTGAAGGTCTTTTTCGAATACCACGGCGGATTTATCTTGTTTCGAGCATACTAAGAATAGCTCAGAAACAAATGATTTTCGTTTTTTTAGAATAGCACGGGCTTCAGAAATATTCGCTGCGTCTTGAAGAATTTCTCTCGCTATAATGGAGACAGGTGTTCCAATCGAAGGTTGAACTTTTGATTTTGTCGCGTGCAGGACAACGCATAACCCGTGTTCATTCATGCCAGATATCACTCCGATAAATCCAGGCCAAGAATAAGATACAAAGCGATAACCTCGACTTGGCTTGATAAAGTAAAGCACTTTGAGTTTGTTGAAATCTTCACTAGGTGAGAAATCCAGATTTCTGGCAAGTAGTAGTTGCCCATCTGTGGATTTTCCATTTCGAACTACAAATGATGAGCATCCGACAAGACCATAGTTTTGCAGCGTGTGACCGATATCGTGCGCCGCATGATAGTTTAGGATACGCTGATAGGGAGAAGCAATATAGTTGAATTTAGGATTGGAACTTAAAGATAAAGCATACAGCTCTTCTTTATATTCTTGTTTAAAATAGTGGTGTAAATTGCGATTTAGTACACCGATAAAAATTTTTAGCAGGTATGTCTTTATTTTCGAGGGAACTAATTCCCTTATACTTGCAACAAAATTGGATTCATGCTCAAACTTGAGATCTTGAAGAACCATCCCCATACAGTATGCTCTTTCAAAAGGATCTCCACAGGTATAAGTCTCATAGAATCCATAAGGATTATTAAGCCGGATACCCTTCCCGCATGTTGTGCGACTATCCGTTGATGTTAGCACGTGATGATCAATCAAAGTTTGGTCGATCTTGGGTGTCGGTATATTGTTGGCCCGATACAACAAGATGGCTATTGTTCCAGCAAACAGGATGAATACAATACTAACGTAAATCATAAGAAGTAAAGGTATTGAAATTATATCAATGAACTCGTTTCATGAGGAATGTGAATGAACATCTAATTCGTAATCTCCATAGCCTTCTCCATGCCGAGATGCACAAAGTTATCGATGCCTTGAATAGCATCTTCTATGTAACTGGCAAGCGCTTCTTGTTCATCTGCGGTCCATTTACCTAAAACGTACTGAACCTGTTTTCCTGTTGGGAAATTATTTCCTATGCCAAAGCGCAGTCTGTTGTATTC
>Ga0075475_10000215_pt1 | contig 25134 bp, 20 predicted proteins | sample DEB08_DNA_10_FD_76342 | JGI IMG/M metagenome (GOLD analysis project Ga0075475, IMG submission 76342) | Aqueous microbial communities from the Delaware River and Bay under freshwater to marine salinity gradient to study organic matter... | ecosystem: Environmental > Aquatic > Marine > Coastal ... | reverse complement strand
CGGCCGAGGGTGAGCGCGGCCGCCGAAGCAAACGTGACCGCGCCTCCGCTCTGCAACTTTTCGCGTAAGACGTCGGGGACGGCGGTGTTCTCCCACTGGTTCAGCGCATAGGTGGGACTTCCCGGACCGGCGAACACGTAGTCAGCTCGGCGAAGGAGGCTGAGACCGGTCTCGACGGTCAGGACGTCGACGTTCTTCAGGCGACCGAGCCCGGCGACCTGGATCGGATACCCGACGCTCTGGCGAAAGTATTCGACGGCCCGCGAGGCCAGTTCGGGAGCGTTCTCTTGGAATCCGTAGGGGGTGTCGATCACGACGGCCAGGGGGTCGCCGGGAAGGCGCGCGATCAGATCGCGATGGTGTTTCATCATGGTGGGAGCGGTTTCACCCGAACCCATGATCGTGAGGATGCGTGGTCGAGTCGTCATGGCTGCTCGCTGTTCATGAGAGGAATCCGTCTCGAAGGTTCGACATCAGCACTTCGGCAACCGCGACCGGGTGCTGGGCGTGAACGTCGTGATGAGCCGGACGGAACCAGTGCACGCGCCCATGTTTCAGGAGACGTAGGGCCTCATCGACGGCACGGTCCTTGTTCTCGGTCCAGGCCACGTCGCCGGAATCGGCGGGCAGGAAAAGAATCGGACGTTCGATGTCGGGATAGAGCTGACTCGGTCGGTGTTCCCAGAGTTCGCGCAGGATGATCATGTGCATCTCGAAGGGGAGCCAGGGTCGGGCTGTTCCGTCGTCGAGAACCTCGAAGTTGGACAAGGCACCCACGATGCCGGACTCGGGCCAGTCGGTGTGCATCGAACGGATCGCGGCCTCCAACCGACTGGCGCGGGTTCCGGCGAGTCGAGGCGGTTGGAGTGTGCGCTCGCAGTCGTCCCATTCCGGGAAGGTTCGGCGAAGGTCGATCATTCCGCCGTCGACCGCAACCGAGCCGATCACCCTGTCGGCCCACCGATAGGCAAGGTCGACGACCACGTTTCCGCCCCACGACTGACCGACGAACACCGCCCGTTCGATGTCGAGGTCGTCGAGCAATCGACAGAGATCGGTGCCGATGGTGGCGAAGTCGTATCCGGCGGTTGGACGATCGCTTCGGCCGTGACCGCGGAGGTCGACGGCGATCGTCCGCACATTCTGTGTCGACAGCTCTCGGGCGACCCCGTCCCACATACGGGCGTTGGACGCCAGGCCGTGCACGAGAATGATTGTCGGAAGAGACGGATCGGTCTCGGCTGGCCGTCGCTCGATCATTCGTAGTGACACGTCGTTGGCGACTCTCACGTGTCCAACGGAGCCGTCGAGCACGGGAAAGCGCTCGACGAAGGCAGAGGAAGCCGGAGTCATACCCTGAGAGTCTGCCTTTGTCTGCCCCGCATGGCACGATGGGAGCTGTGGAGACATCGGCCACGGCACCACTCGACACGAAGATCACCGAACTCGAGGCCATCATCGGCGAACTCGATTCGGTGGCGGTGGCATTCAGTGGTGGTGCCGACTCCGCCTTTCTCGCTTTTGTCGCTCATCGAGTGCTCGGCCCGGACCGGTGTGTTGCTGTCACAGCCGTGTCGCCGAGCCTGGCCGGTGCCGAAGAAGTGGAGTGTCGCCTCTTGGCGGACGAATGGGGACTGACGTGGGTTCCGGTCGACACGGCCGAGATGGAGCGAGCGGCATACCGCGCCAATGACGTCGATCGTTGTTATCACTGCAAAGCCGAGTTGATGGATGTCGTCGCACCGATTGCGAGTGCGCGTCGAGCGACGGTTGTTCTCGGAGTGAATCTCGACGATCTGTCCGACCATCGTCCGGGTCAACGAGCGGCGATCGAGCGGGGGGCAGTGTTTCCCATGGTGCAGGCCGGCTTCACCAAAGCCGACGTTCGCGAGGCGTCACGTCGCCTTGGCTTGCGTACGTGGGACAAGCCGGCTGCCGCGTGTCTGGCGAGCCGGGTTCCCTATGGAACTCCGGTTTCGGTCGAAATCCTGTCTCGTGTCGATCGGGCCGAGAGCGTGCTGCACGACCTCGGATTCCGTCAGGTGCGGGTGCGTCATTACGGTGAGACGGCGCGGATCGAGGTCGACGAGGCCGAACTTGCCCGTGCCGTTTCGGCTCGCCGGGAGATCGTCGAGGGCTTGCGCTCGGCCGGGTACCGCTACGTCACCCTCGATCTCGAGGGATTCCGCAGTGGCAATCTGAACGAGGCACCCGGTTCGACGCCGACAGTTCGTCGGGCCCCGGGTGCCGACCATAGGGTTCAGTCAGACGCAGACTGAATCTGCTCAGTCGAAAGGACGAGTCATGAAGTTGTCGATGATGCTCAATTACGCGGGTGGCTTCCATCAGGCCGTCGACCGGGTCGTCGAACTCGAGAAGGCCGGTCTCGACGTGGTGTGGATCGCCGAGGCCTATAGCGCTGACGCGATCAGCCAGGTCGGTTATCTCGCCGCCAAGACGAACACGGTAGAGATCGGTACCGGCATCTTGAACGTGTACAGCCGTACGGCAGCACTCATGGCACAGACGGCAGTGGGTTGCGACTACGTGAGCAACGGACGGTTCATCCTCGGACTCGGTGCGAGTGGTCCGCAGGTGATCGAGGGTTTCCATGGCGTCCCGTACGAGAAGCCAATGCTCCGCCTGAAGGAGTACATCGAGGCCTGTCGCATGATCTGGAAGCGTGAAGAACCGTTCCAGATGGACGGAAAGACGGTGAAGGTTCCCGTGCCGGCCGGTGAAGGAACCGGACTGGCGAAACCGCTGAAGATCATCAAGCCAGGGCAGGACATTCGACCCGACATCCCGATCTGGTGGGCCAGTCTCATGGGACTCAGCGTCCAAGCGACCGCCGAAGTCGCCGATGGCTGGTTGCCGATCTTCTTCGATCCCGAGAAGTTCCACACCGTGTGGGGTGACGACCTGAAAAAGGGACTGGCCAAGCGCGATCCCAAGCTCGGTCCGTTGCAGATCTCGGCCGGTGGCATGGCGGCCATCGACGAGAAGTTGACCGGTGACGCTCGTACCCAGATCCTCGATTTCGCACGTCCCAACGTCGCGTTGTACGTGGGAGGAATGGGCGCGCGCGACAAGAACTTCTACAACACCATCTGCAAGAAGTACGGCTACGAGAAAGAAGCGATCGAGATCCAGGATCTCTACTTGTCGGGTAAGAAGGACGAGGCGGCGGCGGCCGTGCCCGGCGCCATGCTCGAGAGCACCAATCTCGTCGGTCCGAAGAACTATGTGAAGGAACGGTTGGCGGCCTACAAAGAAGCGGGTGTGACGATCCTGTCGGTCACTCCGGTCGGACCCGATGCCGTCAAGACCATCGAGACCCTGAAGGAAATGGTCAGCTGAAATTGGACTTCGATGGTTCAGTCGCTCCCGGTTGGGGAGCAGTTCGCGACGCATTCGTCGCCAATCTTGAAAGTGGCCAGGAGACCGGTTGTGCGGTGTCGGTGTACCACCGGGGCCGCAAGGTGGTCGATCTCTGGGGCGGACATTTCGATGTCGCCGGGACCACTCGGTACTCCGAAGACACTCTCCAGCTCGTCTTCTCGACGACCAAGGGCATCACGGCGATCGCTGTGGCCATGTGCGTCGAACGCGGCCTTCTCTCGTTCTCCGAGAAAGTGTCGACGTATTGGCCCGAGTTCTCGGCCCATGGCAAAGCTGACGCGACCGTCGCACAACTCTTGTCTCACCAGTGCGGCCTCTACACCGTCGACGGCGACATTTCTCTCGCCGAAGCCCTCGACTGGGGCACAATCACATCGCGCCTCGCGGACACCGCACCACGTTGGCCGATTGGTGCACAGCACGGCTATCACGCGCTTACCTACGGGTGGTTGGCGGGTGAACTAGTACGTCGAGTCGATCCGCAGGGTCGCAGTCTTGGTGCATTCGTACGCGATGAGATCGTCGATCGTGTCGGTGCCGAACTCTGGATCGGACTACCGGCCGAGCACGAACATCGGGTGTCGCCCATGATCGGTGGCCTCAACCCCGGCGGAGGCGATGGCATCGATCCGGCTGTGAAGGCCATGCTCGAACAGTTCATGGGGCCGAATTCTCCGGCGGGGCAAGCCCTGTCGCTCAACGGCGCGTTCTCGGTGGACGGTGCATTCAACCGTCGTGACGTCCACGAGGCCGAGATTCCTGCCGCCAACGCCATCACCAACGCTCGGAGCTTGGCCCGTATCTATGCGGCGACCATCGGTGAGATCGACGGTGTCAGGTTGCTCGATCCGAATACTGTCGAGGTGGCACGCTCCACCGTCACGCCGGCTGGTGAACCTGACGCCTGCCTCATCATGCCCACCACCTTTGGCATGGGCTTCATGACACATGGCCAGTTCACCCCTTATTCCGGTCCGGGTTCGTTCGGTCATCCAGGAGCGGGAGGTTCGGTCGCCTTCGCTCAGCCCGAACGCGAGCTGTCGTTTGCGTACGTCATGAATCGGATGGCCGAGAATCTGGCGAATGATCGGCGGGCACAGGCTCTGACCGATGCTGCAGCCGCGTGCGCAGACGCTGCGTCGCGCTGATGTAGATCACACTGGCCAGGGCCGCAGCGGCAGCGAACACCGATATCGCTTCGCGGACGCCGATGGCATCGGACAGAACGCCGGCGAGAGCGCTGGTGGCCGACATCGTAAGGGTGACCAACGCAAAGTCTCCGGCCAGAATTCGTCCGCGCATCTCGTCAGGAGAATGCAGTTGGAGTCCGAACGAACTGAGCGTCCACTGCGCACCTCCACCCAGGTGGGCGAGTGTGATGAAGACTGCGGCGAGCACAAAGACTGGCATCCACACTCCCGTGAGGTAGCAGGCGCTGAAGAGCAAGCTCGACAATCCGCACACCCGAAGGATCTTGGACAGGTCGTGACCGGTGTATCGCAAGGCGATGGCGGGTCCGAGACCGGCACCGAGGCCGCGGGCTCCGATGAGAACACCGCGCGACGCATCGCCGCCGCCGTAGACATCGCTGGCGAGAACGGCAAGCTGTGAGACGACTCCACTCCCCACGGCGAACGATGTCTTCGAGAGGATCAGGGCGAGCAGGATCGGATCTTGCCGGGCGTGTCCGAGAGCTTCACCCATGTCGGCCAAAGGTCTCATTCGCCGAGAAGTGGGCTGTCTGGGTGCCTGCAAGGGAGTTCTGATTCGTGAAAAGACCCAAGCTGACGCGGCGAACGACACGGCATTGGCGACGAATGATGCATCACGCCCGAAGATCGCCGCGAAGAATCCTCCGATGGCCGCGCCGATGGCGAGCATGATTCCCCACGTCGAACCGAGAAGGGCGTTGGCTCGGTTCAGCTCGTCGGGGTCACGAGCCAGGTTGGGAATCGACGCCTGACTCGCTGGCCCGACGACTGCGGCGAGACCCGAGATCGAACTCTGAAGGATGAAAGCCAACCACACAGTGTCGGCTCCAACGCCCAACAATCCGAGAGCGGCCACTGCTTGTATGCAACTCACGACGACAAGGATGCGACGACGATCGAAACGATCAGCGATCGGGCCGGCGAAGGGAGATGCGAGGAATGACGGAAGCGAGAACGTCACCATCACCATCGACACCAGAAAGTTCGAATCGGTGAGATCCTTCACGAGGCCGAGAAGTGCCACGAAACTGAACCAGTCACCCATGTACGAGATGACCTGGGCCACGAACATGCGACGTAGGTCGGCGTTTCGTCGCAACATCGTCCACATAGCGGAGCGAACGCTATGCGCTGGTGTCAGCGATGAGCGTGATCGCGCATGATATGGGCCATGGCGATCGTGACTTTTCTTCCGGTGGGAATGTGGAGGAATTCGTTCGGGCCGTGAGCATTCGACCCGGGTCCGAGAACGCCGGTGATCACGAATTGGGCCTGCGGGAACTTCTCGCCGAGCATCCCCATGAACGGAATCGTTCCCCCTTCACCGAAGGCTCGCCACGACGCGCCGAAGGCGGCATTCGAGGCGTTCTCGAGGGCTTCGACGAGCCAGGGTTCGAAGGTGGGGGCGTTCCATCCCGGAGCGCCATGGGCGTTCGAGATGGTTACCCGCGCTTGATAGGGCACGTCGGCGGTGAGGGCATTTCGCAACGCGACCAAGGCGCGATCGGGGTCGCAGGTCGGAGGCAGTCGGAACGACAACGAAAGCGATGTGTACGGACGGAGAACGTTCCCACCGCGCGCGACCGAAGGAAGGCCGTCGGCTCCGACGTACGACAAAGTGGGCCGCCACGTGTGGGCGAGGATTTGCTCGACAGGGTCGTCGACCGTCGGACGGGCATCGTCGACGAAGGGATAGTGGCTCGACAATGGATCAGGGAATTCGGCGCTCGTCTGTTCGGCTTCGCGGCGGCGGTCGGCAGGTATCTCGACGTGCATGTCGTCGATGAGCACTCGACCAGTGGTTGCGTCCTCGAGGCGATCGAGTAGCGAGCGCAGGATACGGAACGAACTCGGGACGATGCCGCTTGCCTCGCCGCTGTGCACGCCCTCCGTGAGAATGTCGACGCGCAAGGTGGCTGACACCAGGCCGCGCAGTGACGTGGTGACCCACAGGCGGTTGTCATCGAGGCACCCGGAGTCGAGGCAGATCACGAGACTCGGTGACCCGATGCGTTCGCCGAGATGATCGAGATAGGCCGGTAGATCAGGACTGCCGCTCTCTTCGCTCGCCTCGATCAGGATCACGAGCCGGCCATGCGACCATCCGGCGCGTTGGGCGGCTTCCACGGCAAGAAGTGAGGCATACGCCGAGTAGCCGTCGTCGGCACCTCCGCGCCCGTACAGCCGATCTCCCTCGATGACCGGCGTCCAGGGGCCGAGCCCCTCGCGCCAACCTTCCATCTCGGGCTGCTTGTCGAGATGGCCGTACAAGAGGACGGTGTCGTCCTCACCATGGCGAGAACCGGCTCCGAACGGAGGAATTTCCATGACGAGCAGAGGTGTGAGGCCGGCGAGCTCGACGACGTCGATCGTCAGGCCGGCGATCTCGCGTGCGGCACACCAACGGCGGATGTGTTCGACAGCTCGATCCATGTGTCCGAGCGACTTCCAGTCGGGTTCGTAGGCCTTTGAGACGTTGGGGATCGCGATGTAGTCGCAGATCTCGGGCAGAACGTCATCGTGCCATGCGCCCGCCACGTGATTGGCGACGAGTTGGTCGGGTTCGAGTGTCGTCATGACGTTCGTTTCCTCAGTGACGCACTCGGCTCATTGCGTCGATCACCATCTCGGCCTCCCTCACGATCTGACGAACGAGGTCGCCGGCGGGAGTGAGTTCGTGGATGGCTCCCACTCCTTGTCCGCACGGCATGAACTCCTTCTTCACGTCGACGTCGGTCTCGGGCGGGTACCCCATGTGATTGGCCCCGGCTTGCGCCGAAGCGAATGCCTGCTCGGGAAACTTCTTCAGCTCGTCGGGGTTCTTCTCGAAGTGGTCGGTCCATTCGGTTCGAACCACTCGACAGGTCTTGCCGGTGTAGGCGCGTGAGATCACAGTCTCGTCCTCGGCGATGCGAGTGAGCGTGTCCTTGTAGGCGTTCGGTGCATGCGCCTCGGGGGTGGCGATGAATCGAGTTCCCATCCAGACACCGTCGGCGCCGAGGGCGATGGACGCCGCCAGACCGCGACCGTCGAACAGCCCTCCGGCAGCGACGACCGGAACTTGATCGCCGACGGCGTCGACCACCTGAGGAACGAGAGCCATCGTGGCGACGGTGCCGGTATGTCCACCGCCTTCTGTTCCCTGTGCCACCACGAAGTCACAGCCACTCGCGACGGCGGCCTCCGCATGACGCACCTTTCCGCACATAGATCCCACGAGGACGTTGTTGCGATGGAGTACGTCGACGATCTCTCGAGGGACGCCGAGACCGGCGACGAAAATTCTCGCCCCGCCACGGATCACGCTCTCGACGTCGCGTTCGAGTTGACCGGGAATGGCGGTGAGGAGATCGACGCCGAATGGTTTCGAGGTGAGAGTGTGCACCCGTGCGATCTCCTCGTCGAGTTGGCCGGGACGCATGGGTGCGGCACCGAAGGTCCCGATTCCACCGGCCTCGCTCACTGCAGCCACGAGATCGGAGTACGAAACCCCTCCCATGCCGGCGAGCATCACGGGATATTCGATGTCGAGGAGTTCGGTGAGGCGAGTCTTCATGTACCGAACGGTACTTGGTAGGCCCCGGGACGCCGGAAAAGGCGACGATGCCAACGCTTCGGAGTGAGGGCGATGGCACGCGGTTCGTCCTCGAACATCCACCGGGCGAAATGACGCCGCCCCCAGTTGCCGGCGTGATCGAGGATTGCGATGGCTCCTCGGGCTCCGGACTCATGGGCCAAGACTTTCGAGAGCCGTAACGACATGCGATGGTCGGCCGCGAGGTGGTGGTCGACTGCCGACCGATAACGGCGGCGCACTTCGATCGGTTCATCACCGGTTGCGATCGCTCGGGCCGCTTCCACACCGGTGAGCAAGGCCTGTCCGATGCCTTCTCCGGTGAGGGCGTCGGTAGCCATTGCTGCGTCACCGACCACGAGCACGCGGCCCACTCCGGTGGTCGCCTGATCTATTCGGGCCGGAATCGGCCACGCCGTGTGACGTCCTTCGAAGACCGCGTCAGGGCCGAGAGCTTCGGTCAGGTGATGTCTCTGCAGCAGATCGTCCCAGGTTCGCTTCATGTCCTTGCCACTACGAGTGCCGTCACGAAGAATTCCGAAGCCCACATTGGCTCGATTTCCGGGCAATGGGAAGCTCCAGGCGTAACCGGGGAGGAGATCTCGATCGAACCACACGTGAAGACGTGAGGCCGCGCTTCCGGACACGTTGCTGACGTATTGGCGGAACGCGTGCCACTCGCCCAAGTAGCCCCCTGGAGACATGCCGAGCGATCGACGAATCGGGCTCCACATCCCGTCGGCGGCGACGAGCCATCGCGCGTCTCGCGTGGATCCGTCATCGAAGGTGACGGCTACACCGCTCACGTGTTGCTCGAGGTCGACGAAGGACAAACCTTCGACCACGTCGACTCCGACCGAACGTGCGCGTTGCACGAGTGCGTCGTCGAGGTCGAGTCTTGGCACCACGGCCGCGAAGCGACCGTCGGAAGGAAGTGGAACGAAGACTTCCCGACCCGATGGGGATCGGAGCCAGGCGCCGTCCACGTCGAACCAATTCGTGATCGTGGAGGGGTCGAGTCCGAGGTCGTCGAGGTGTCGAAGCGCGAGGGTCGTCAAACCGTCACCGCAACACTTGTCGCGTGGAAAACGGGCTTTGTCGACGAGGGTGACAGAGAGGCCGGCTTCCGCTGCCGTGATGGCGGCGGCCGTTCCGGCTGGTCCGGCCCCGACGATCAGGACATCACTCGGGGAAGATCCAGTCGCGGGCACGTCGTGAGGCTACGAGAGCTCTTCGACTGGTGCTCGACTCGGGCCCACTTCCTATGATCGACACCACGCAAGTCACACGGGGTGAGGTTCCCGTCGAGTCGAGAGGATGCGAAATGGCGCGACTGTGCGAAGGGCGAGTGGCGATTGTGACCGGAGCCGGGCGAGGAATCGGCCGAGAACATGCTCTGAGCCTTGCTTCACAAGGCGCCAAAGTCGTCGTCAACGATCTCGGTGGTGGAGTCGACGGATCCGGCGGCGACATGTCCCCGGCCCAGCAAGTGGTGGAGGAGATCAAGGCCATGGGTGGCGAGGCGGTCGCGAACGGCGACAGCGTGAGCGACTGGGCCGGTGCCGAACGACTCATCCAGACAGCTGTCGACACTTTTGGCGATCTGCACGTCGTCGTCAACAACGCCGGGATCCTGCGTGATCGCATGCTCTTTTCGATGGCCGAAGAAGAATGGGACGCCGTCATCAACGTTCACCTGAAGGGAACGTTCGCACCGAGTCGTTTCGCCTGTTCGTACTGGCGTGAACGGTCGAAAGCCGGTGAACCAGTCGACGGTCGCATCATCAACACCACATCGGTGTCGGGCATCTACGGCAATCCTGGCCAGACGAACTACGGCGCCGCCAAGGCAGGGATCGCCGCTTTCACCAACATCGCCGCACTCGAGATGGCGCGCTATGGCGTCACCGTGAACGCCGTCGCTCCGGTGGCGCTCACCCGGATGACCGAAGGACTCGGACCGGCACCCGAAACCGATGAAGATCGCGAACGACGCTCGCCGCGCTGGATCGCTCCCATCGTCACGTGGTTGGCCTCCGCCGAGGCCAAAGGTGTCACCGGCCGAGTTTTCGAGGCGAGTGGCGATGTTCTCGCCGTCGCCGAGGGCTGGGTGCGGGGACCGCGCACTGCGCCCGTCGACGATCCGACCGTGCTGGGGCCGATCGTCGCCGATCTCGTCGGTCAAGCCCGCAAGAACTCGGGAATGAATGGCGAACCTGGCGGTTGGCCGCAGCCCAAGTGATGTTCACCCACCTAAGTCAGTCATCAACGAAGGAGACAGTGACATGCCGTTGAACCCAGATGCCGTCGGAGCCACCGGAGACGTTCGCACGATTTCGTGGAATTCCAAGGATGCGCTCCTGTACGCAGTCGGAATCGGAGCCGGATCGGCCGACCTCGCGTTCACCACCGAGAACACCTCAGGTGTCGATCAAGTCGTGTTCCCCACGTTCGCCGTAGTGGCCGGTTCGGGCACCGCGTCACCAGGCAAGAGTGCGATGGGTGAGATCGGAACGTTCAACTGGGCGATGCTCGTCCACGGATCGCAGGCCGTCACGTTGCATCGCCCGATTCCGGTCGATGCCAATGCCACCACCCAGGACAAGGTCGTCGCGATGTACGACAAGGGCAAAGCCGCGGTGGTCGTGACCGAGTCCGAGGTCAAGACGGCCGACGGCGAGCCGCTCTTCACGACTCGTTCGTCGGTGTTCATCCGCGGTGAAGGTGGCTGGGGTGGCGATCGCGGACCGTCGGGTCCGCAGAACGAACCCCCGGCATCGGCTCCCGATCACGAAATCACCATGCAGACCTCACCCGATCAGGCCTTCGTCTATCGCCTGTCGGGCGATCGCAACCCGCTGCACACCGATCCGTCGTTCGCTGCTCTCGGTGGTTTCGACCGGCCGATCCTCCATGGTCTGTGCACCTACGGGTTCACCGGCCGTGCATTGTTGAAGGCGTTGTGCGACGATGACGTGAGTCGCTTCCACCACATCGAAGGGCGATTCTCGTCGCCGGTGATGCCCGGAGACGCCCTCACGGTTCGGATCTGGCGCACCTCGGCCGGCGAAGCCGTGTTCACCACCTCGGTCGGTGACAAGGCTGTCATCGACCAGGGCTTGGTGCGCTTCTCCTGAACATCAGAACAGCCTGAGTTCTTCGGGGCGCCGGCCGCGCAGATCGTCGTAGTCGACCTCGACACACGCGATCCCTCGGGCTTCGGCGATGGTGCGCGCCTGCGGTTTGATCACCTGGGCCACGAAGATGCCGCGCAAATTTGTGAGAGTCGTGTCGGGTCGGAGCACCTCGAGGTAGCGAGCGAGTTGCTCGACCCCGTCGATCTCGCCCCGCCGTTTGATCTCGATCGCGACGTAATGACCGTTCTCGTCGCGGCACATGAGGTCGACCGGACCGATCGACGTGGGCCACTCGCGCCGCACGAGTGACAGTCCGGGCACGATTGCGTCCGGGAGGGCGGCGAGGAGCTCCTGTAGATGTGACTCGACACCGTCCTTCACGAGCCCGGGATCCTCGCCGAGCTCGTGGTCGGAGTCGTGGAAGATCTCGTGGAAAGAGATCACGAGGATCTCGCCCTTCGGATTGCTGACCGTCCACGTGTCACCGTCGTCGACGATGGTGTTGGGGGCATTCATCCAATTGAGAGGCTTGTAGGCGCCTCCATCACTGTGGATCGCGACGCAGCCGTCGGCTTTGATCATGATGAGTCGGTTGGCCTCGGGCAACTGGGCGTCGAGTCGACCCTGGTACTGCACGGTGCAACGAGCGATGACGAGTCGCATGACGAAGCGACCCTAGTGGTCGCCCCACCCACAGTTCACGTCGTCCGTCGTCGCTCAGCGACCGACGTGTTCGCGCATGCGCTTTTGGATCAAGTCGCGGCGGGCTTGGAGTTCCCGATACGTGATGCGGTTGACGTCGTCCTCGAGTCCGAGACTGGCCTTGACTCCGGTCATGTCGAACTCGACCGCGTTGGGATCGACCCCCAACTCGCGACCAAGGCGTTCACCATGCCGCTGTGCGAAGAGCATGGAGATGTTGGCGACCTCACCGAGAATGTCGAGTTCGGGTGCGAGTCGCGAGATGGCACCGTCGAGGAACACCATGTTCTTGACGTAGAGCATGAGTTCTTTCGGAAGTCGGGCGCCGTAGCCAAGAAGGGCCTTCACCACGCGTTGTACCTCGGCGACCATCTCCTCACCCGTGAGTGAGGTGGGATCGATGGTGGCCTGATCGAGTCGTAGATCGGAGATGACTGCCGCCAGATCGGTGTCGGGAGGTAGTGCGCCAAGGTCGCGAAGTGCAGCCATCTGCCCGGTCATGTCATTGGTGGTCGCGCTCAGCATGAGACGTAGGAACGCCAGTCGACGTTCGTGCGATAGCCGGGCCACGATTCCGAAGTCGAGTAGTGCCGTTCGGCCGTCAGGCAGCACGAAAAGGTTGCCACCGTGTAGGTCGCCATGGAAGATGCCGTGGATCATGGCACCTTCCATGAACGCGATCATTCCGGTTCGGATCACGTTCTCGGTGTCGATCCCGGCATCCTTCATTCCGACGACGTCGTCGAAGTTGAAACCCGACAATCGTTCCATGACGAGAACGCGTCGAGTGACAAGACGTGGGTGGGGACGAGGGATGACGTAACCCTCTTGGCCCAGATCGCGCAACGTGGCGGCGACGTCGATCATGTTGGACGCTTCGAGTCGGAAGTCGAGTTCTTCGACGATCGTCTCGGCGAAGAGTTCGACGAGTGCCGGAGGATTGGCGAGGGCGGCCACGGGAATCCGTCCGACGAGATGCGGAGCGATGTACGACATGACACGGAGGTCACGACGAACGAGCGATGCCACATCGGGCCGTTGGACCTTGACGACCACGTCTTCGCCGGTGCGCAGGCGGGCCGCGTGGACCTGGGCGATCGAGGCGGCAGCAAGTGGCGTCTCGTCGAACCATTCGAATATGTCTCCGAGTCGCGCTCCTAAGTCGGACTCGACAGTCAGTCGCACGGTGGAGAACGGTTCGGCGGGTACCCGGTCGCGGCACAGCTTGAATTGATCGACCAGCTCGGACGGGAACAACCCTTCACCTGACGAGATGATCTGTCCCAATTTGATGTACGTGGGTCCGAGGGTCTCGACTGCTCGTCTCAGACGCAAGGAGAGCTCAGCGCGACTCGCCGACTGATCGGCGAAGCGCCCCCGCTTCTTGGCCACGTACCAGCCGCCGAGAGCACCCACGATGTGGCGACCCACGGTGACGACGCGCGAACCAGGCGGGATGCGTCCGGCTTTCGTGAGGATCGGGACGTCAGCACGGGCTCGGCGTCGGAGTTCGTCGATTCCACTCGACCACGCGAGGTCGGCGCGATCGACGTTCCACGGTCCGTTCTCGGTGAAAGCACCCCACGTGAGATCGGAGGAGCGCGTGTCGGGGGAGATACTCACGACCCGAGTCTGCCGGGGGTGTTGCGCCCTGTCGCATCGAAAGCAGGGTCGGCCAGGTGACTAATGTCCAGGCATCGCCGAGGCGCGGGGGTGCCTCGATGACGAAGGGGGAGCCATGTCCGTCGATCGTTGGATCACCGATTGGGATCCAAGTCCGCGTTTTCCGGTGTACACCCGGGCCAATGCCGGAGAGGTTCTGCCCGACCCGTGTAGCCCCTTGTGCTGGACCGTGGCCTGGGAGCCGGGAATTCTCATGGGTTGGCGCGACAGCCAGATCGCGGCCGGAACGTGCGACGAAGACGAGATCGACACTCGTCGACCCGAAGTCATCGGCAATTTTGGCGGATACCTCTACATCAATGCGTCGATGGCGCGGCTGTTCGGAGTCCGCGGTCCGGGTCTCGGACCTGAGTTGATCGACGCGACCTACTTCGGCACCCATCCCGACGTTCCGCCGTACGTTCCCGAACCGTGGCACGAGAGCGAGGGAAACACCGCAAAGTTGGGCGCCTGGATGATGGGAGTGATGACGGCCGACGACTTGCCGATCCTTCGAGAGGACCGTGACTTGGCGGCGTCGGCTCGTGCCTCGCGACCACACCTCGCCGATCTCGATGAAGCGGCCCTCGTGGCGCGAATGACGTCGTTCACGCCACTACTACGCCGCATGTTCGAACACCACCTGTTGATGACGGCGGCCACGTCGATCGGACCGGGTGCCCTCGGAGCGATCGCCGAAGCACTGGGTGATCCCGGTCTGGTGTTGACGCTCATCACGAGTATTGGTGACGTCGACTCGGCGGCTCCGAGCAATGCGATGTGGAAACTCTCCCGGCTCGACAAGTCGTCGACCGAGTACGCATCCGGGTTCGCGACGTTCGTGGAGAATTTCGGAAGTCGCGGACCCAACGAATGGGACATCAGGTCGCATACCTGGGAGACCAAGCCGGCGCTCGCCGAAGCCTTGATCGATGCCATGCGCGCCGCGCCGGACGGCGAAAGTCCCACCATCCGCAACGACCGCAATACGCGCGCTCGCGAGGCGGCCGAAGCCAAGGTGAGGGCTGCGCTGGCTGGCCAGCCCGAGGTGCTCGCTCAATTCGACATGGCCTTGCGATCGGCGCATCTGCATCTCGCTGGTCGCGAGCGCGCGAAAACGAACATCATCAAGGTTCTGCACGAGGTGCGCATGGCCGCGCATGCCCTCGCGGCGCGAACGGGCTACACGTCCTCGGAGATATGCATGCTGCTCGCCGACGAACTCGACGCGTTCGTTGCGTCACCCGATGATTTCCGAGCCCGTTTGGCGCAACGTGAACGTCAATACCTCGATCTGTTCCAACTCGAACCTCCCTTCATCGTGAACGGTTCCGCTCCACCGCTGACGCACTGGAAGCGCAAGGGTTCGGTCGAGACCGAAACGGTTCGAGCCGGTGACGTCCTGACCGGGATGTCGGGAGCCCCGGGTACGTATACGGGTCGTGCCCGAGTGGTTCTCGACCCCGCCGATCCGTTCGCCCTCGAGCCTGGCGAGGTTCTCATTGCGCCCATCACCGATCCGGCGTGGACGCCACTCTTCGTGCCAGCCGGTGCCGTCGTGGTGAACGTGGGCGCGCTCGTGAGTCATGCCGTGATCGTGAGTCGTGAGCTCGGCATTCCGTGTGTGGTGAGCGTGACCGACGCAACCGAACGAATTCCCGACGGGGCGGTGGTCACCGTCGATGGAGCAACGGCGACCGTGACAGTGGTCAGCCTCCCGTGAGAGCGCTCAGGGTGGCGTCGGCGATCTCGCGGCGGCACACGAGGAAGTCGGGAAGCCAGAGGTCGGGTCGGTTGTAGACGAGTGGTGAACCGTCGATTCGACTGACGTGCAATCCAGCGGCAGCGGCCACGGCGGCTGGGGCGGCGGTGTCCCATTGGTACATGCCGCCGTCGTGTACGTAGACGTCGGCCTCACCCATGACGACGGCCATCGTCTTGGCACCGGCCGATCCGAGTCGTCCCACCAGGCAATCGAGTGACCGGGCAACGGCGACGGCCGCGTAGGTGTTGCGATTGCGCGAGGTCACGAGGATCGGTTGTTCGCGCTCGTACGGCGGGAGGACTTCGGGCGGATCGACGGCGAAGGTACGGCCGAGCGACGGCATAGCGACCGCGCCGGCGGTCAGTTCGCCCCGCTCCCAGAGAGCGATGTGCACGGCCCAGTCCCACCTCGGCGGCTCGGCGAATTCACTCGTTCCGTCGATCGGATCGACGATCCAGACCCTCTCGGCCGACAGTCGGCGGCGATCGTCGTTGCCTTCTTCGGAGAGGATCACGTCGTCAGGTCGGGCCTGACGGAGCGCGTCGATGATGAACCGATGTCCGGCGACGTCGCCTTCGTCCTTCATGTCCCAGTAATGGGTGCCCCGAGCGTCGAGGTCCTCGCGCAACGCGACGAGCATCACGCCGGCCTCGGTGGCGACCCGGGTGGCGATCTGCTGGTCGGATTCGCCAGAAGAAGAGGTGCTCACGAACCTCGACCCAACTTGACCGACAGCTTCACGAGTTCGCGAACGAGATGTTCGTCGGCTCCACTATCGACCAGTTCTCTCACGCGCATCTCGACGAGTTCGGCATCGGCATCCACGAACACGGGGATACGTCGTGTGGATGCGACGGCAGAGGTGACGATGAGGAGGATCGCCGTCACGGCACTCACCATGCCGATCGTGAGGACCCAACCTTCGTTGTTTCCGTTGATCGACGTCACGATCAGGCCGACGATCGACGCCACGAACACGACCGCTGAGGCGATGCGGATGCCGGTGACGAGCGGTGACTTCATGTTCAGCGAGCCAGGGGCTTGTACTTGATGCGATGGGGCTGGTCGGCGGCCGCGCCGAGCTCCTTCTTCTTCCACGCTTCGTATTCGCTGAAATTTCCCTCGAACCAGCGAACTTGGCTCTCACCTTCGAAGGCGAGAACGTGGGTAGCGATGCGGTCGAGGAACCAGCGATCGTGGCTGATGACGACCGCACAGCCCGGGAAGGCCTCGAGTGAGTCTTCGAGGGCGCGCAAGGTGTCGACGTCGAGGTCGTTGGTGGGTTCGTCGAGCAACAAGACGTTTCCGCCTGACTTCAGAAGTTTGGCGAGATGAACGCGGTTGCGCTCGCCACCAGACAAGTCTCCGACCTTCTTCTGCTGGTCACTACCTTTGAAGTTGAAACTCGCCACGTACGCGCGTCCGTTGATCTCGCGGTTTCCAACCTTCATGTGTTCGACGCCATCGGTGATCTCTTCGTACACCGTCTTGTCGGCATCGAGCGCGTCGCGACTCTGATCGACGTACGACAACTGAACGGTGTCGCCGACCTTGATCGTGCCGGCATCGGGTGGTTCTTGGCCGGTGAGCATGCGAAAGAGCGTGGTCTTGCCGGCGCCGTTCGGGCCGACGATGCCGACGATGCCAGCCGGCGGGAGCGAGAACGACAGGTTCTCGATGAGGAGCCGGTCGCCGAAGCCTTTGCTCAGACCTTCGACCTGGATCACTGTGTCGCCTAGACGTTGGCCGGCCGGGATGGCGATTTCGAGTTTCGACGGGCCCCGATCGGCGGCTTCGGCTTCGGCCCGCAACTTCTCGTAAGCGCTCAGTCGGGCCTTGCCCTTGGCTTGACGGGCCTTGGGCGACATTCGCACCCACTCGAGTTCGCGCTCGAGAGTCCGTCGACGGTTCTCGTTGCTCTTCTCTTCCTTCTCGAGTCGATCCCGCTTCTGATCGAGCCAGCTGGAGTAATTGCCTTCGAAGGGGATACCGCGACCGCGATCGAGTTCGAGAATCCACTTGGCGACGTTGTCGAGGAAATAGCGGTCGTGGGTGATGGCCACCACCGTCCCGGCGTACTCCTGGAGGAATCGTTCGAGCCAGTGCACGCTTTCGGCGTCGAGGTGGTTGGTGGGCTCGTCGAGCAGAAGGAGATCGGGTCGACTGAGGAGCAACCGGCACAGTGCGACGCGACGTCGTTCTCCACCAGAGAGGGAGGTGACATCGGCATCGTTCGGCGGACACCTCAGCGCGTCCATGGCGATCTCGACGTTTCGCTCGAGACTCCAGGCGTCGGCGGCGGCGATCTTGTCCTCGAGTTCGGCCTGTAGCGCTCCGACCTTCTCGTAATCGGCGTCGGGGTCTCCCCACATCGCCATCACCTCGTTGTATCGGTCGAGGAGATCGCGAACTGGTCCGACACCGTCCATCACGTTGCCGAGGACGTCCTTGGCCGGATCGAGTTGAGGTTCCTGGGCCAAATATCCGACGCTGAATCCCGGGGTCAGGCGGGCTTCGCCTGTGAAACCGTCGTCGAGGCCGGCCATGATGCGCAACAAGCTCGACTTTCCGGCACCGTTCGCTCCGAGGACCCCGATCTTTGCGCCTGGGTAGAACGACAACGAGATGTTCTCGAGCACCGTGCGGTCGGGCGGGTAGTGGCGGGCCAGCTTGTAGCAGGTGTAGATGAACTCGTGAGCCACTGTCGTGAGACTAGTGGTGGACGCTCGGCTTCTGGCAGGTCATGAGGGCCGGTCGAATCACCGTTTCACCACCGCGCTGTTCCTGATTGGTACGGTGAAGGGGTTCGCGACTCGTGCCGCAACTCTGTGAGGAGGATCACATGGAAATTTTCAATCAAGAAGGACTGGCCTTCGCTATGCGCTGGCTGCACGTCCTGGCCGGTATCACCTGGATCGGTCTCTTGTACTACTTCAACTTCGTGCAGGTTCCGGCCTTCGCCGGTTTCGGTGACGAGGGCAAGGCTCGCAACATCGCCATCGACAAGGTCGCTCGCCGCGCTCTGTGGTGGTTCCGCTGGGCGGCCCTGGCCACGCTTGTGCTCGGTTTGCTCATCATCGGCGTGACCGAGAACTACATGCAGGGGTTCATGAGTGAGGACTCGGCCTACAGCCTTCCGCACAACTCGGCGATTCTCGTCGGCATGCTGTTCGGCATCACCATGGCTGCCAACGTCTGGATGGTCATCTGGCCCGCCCAGCGAGTGGTTCTGGCCAACGCAGTGAACGTCCTCGGTGGCGGTGAGGCCGATCCGGCCGCAGCCGGCGCCGGCCGCAAGGCTCTGCTCGCCAGCCGCATGAACACCATCTACTCGCTCAGCATGTTGTTCTTCATGGTCGGGGCGTCGCACTTCTTCGGTCCGCTCTTCGACGGAGATTCGGCCGGAAAGTCCTGGACCTTCGTGATCATCGCCGTCGTGATCGGTGCAATCTTCGAATTGCTCGCTCTTGGCAAGATCGGTGGAACGGCGGCGACCAACAAGTTGCTCTGGCCGTTCGAGAGCCACAAGAACGCCATCTACACGGCGATCGGCCTGTGGGTCGTTCTCTACATCTTGACGGAGATCTTCCTGAAGGCCTGATCCTTCGACGACTTCAGTTCATCGTGCAGTGGCCGCCGCGAGGCGGCCACTGTCGCGCCTGGGCTCGAGAGAACTGTTACGAGACAGTGAGCGTCGACTTCATGCTGCCGTGGCCGGGCACGGTGCAGTAGATGTAGTACTGGCCTGCTTCGAGCGTGATCGTGCCGGAAGCGGTATCGCCCTTCTTGTTGACCTCGAGTTCGAGGTCGCCCACCACCTTGTCGTCCTGCAGCACCACGAGGTTGTGCTTCACGTTGTCGTCGTTGGCGAGGAACACGTCGATCTCGCCAGCTGGGGCGGTGTACGACGAGGAGTCCCAGCGGATCGTCGGGACGGCCTTCACGACGAGGTCGGTGCCGTCGGGAACCACGGTCTCGACGGTCTCGCCGCCACCGCCGCAGGCGGCGAGGGCGAAGAAGGGGAGAACCAACAAGGTGCGGGGGATCATGAGCCGAATGTACCCGTCACTCGTCGGCTCGGACCATCGCAATCGGCCCGAATTCGGGCGACATGTGACCGATCACCATCGTCGATTCGCACTCGAGGGGTACAGTTCAGAGTGTGACCGACATCGCCCCCAAAGCCCCTGACTCGGCGACGGATTTCGGCGCCAACAGCTGGCTCGTCGACGAAATGTTCGAACAATTCCGGCGCGATCCGGCGTCGGTCGGAGAGTCCTGGCAGGAATTCTTCTCCGACTACAAGACGCAGGCCGAAGTGGCGTCCACGGCTCCTGCCGTCACGCCCGCCCCGGCAGCCGTCGCCGAGTCGAGCAACGGCGCAGCCCCGGCGGTTCCGAGTGCACCGGCCCCGCAACCGGCACCGACGGCACCCGAAGGTGAGCCGATACGTGGCGCCGGAGTGGCGATCGTCGCCAACATGGAGCGCAGCCTGTCGGTGCCGACGGCCACGAGTTTCCGCAACGTTCCCGCGAAATTGCTCGAAGTCAATCGCCAGGTGATCAACGGATATCGGTCACGCCACGGTCTGAGCAAGGTCTCGTTCACCCACCTCATCGGTTACGCGATCGTTCGGGCCATCGCCGACGCGGTACCAGTGATGAACAGCTCCTATGTCGAGGGTGCCGACGGAAAACCCCGCGTCGTACGGCACGAACACGTCAACATCGGGCTCGCCGTCGACGTGGCCAAGTCCGACGGATCGCGGACGCTCGTCGTGCCGGTGCTGCGCGATGCCGACACGCTGAATTTCGCCGAATTCCTCGTGGCTTACGACGAGCTGGTTCGCAAGGTGAAGCAGAACAAGTTGCAGGTGTCCGATTTCCAAGGGGCCACGATCAGTCTCACCAATCCGGGAACCATCGGAACCGTCCAGAGCGTGCCGCGACTCATGCCGGGACAAGGCGTAATCGTCGGTGTCGGGTCCATCGACTACCCGGCCGAATTCCAAGGTGCCGACGAGCACACTCTTGGGACCCTCGGTATCTCCAAGGTCGTCACCGTCACCAGCACCTACGACCATCGCATCATCCAGGGCGCCGAGAGCGGACTCTTCTTGAAGCACGTCCACGAATTGCTTCTCGGCGAACACGATTTCTACCGGTCGGTCTTCGCAAGCCTCGGAGTCCCGTACGAAGCCGTCAAGTGGCGCACCGACCACACCTCGCTCGACAGCGAGGAGTCGATGCTCGACAAGCAGATGCAGGTGGCCACCTTGATTCGCGTACATCGTGTGCGTGGTCATCTCATCGCCGACATCGACCCGCTGCGTTGGAAAGAGCCGAAGATGCCGGTCGAACTCGACCCGGCCACCTACGGATTGACCATCTGGGACCTCGAACGCGAATTTCTCACCGGTGGAGTCGCTGGTGTTTCCAAGATGACGCTCGGCGATCTTCTCGGAGTGCTGCGCGATGCGTACTGCCGCACGATCGGCGTCGAGTACATGCACATCCAGGACACCGAAGAGCAGCGTTGGATTCAATCGCACTTCGAAGGTGTCGAGTTCCAGTTGTCGAAGGATGAGAAATATCGAGTTCTCGAGCGTCTGAACGCCGCCGAAGCCTTCGAGAAGTTCCTCGCCACGAAGTACGTCGGCACCAAGAGATTCGGTCTCGAAGGAGCGGAGAGCGCGATCCCGATTCTCGACGAGATCTTGTCGCTCGCCGCCGACGACGGGCTCGACTCTTCGGTGCTCGGCATGGCGCACCGTGGCCGCCTCAACGTTCTGGCCAACGTGATGGGCAAGAGTCTGGGCTCGCTCTTCAAGGCGTTCGAAGGTCACGTCGATCCGAACACCGTGCAGGGATCGGGCGACGTGAAGTACCACCTCGGTGCCTCGGGCAGTCATAGCAGCCCTCGTGGCAACCAGATCAAGATCGAACTGGCATCCAATCCGAGCCATCTCGAGACGGTCGACCCGATCGTGCTCGGTATGGCTCGCGCTCATCAAGATCAGATCGATCCGCCCGGGTCTTTCCCGTCGCTACCGATCCTCATTCACGGTGACGCAGCGTTCGCCGGCCAAGGTGTGGTCGTCGAGTGTCTGGCCATGAGCGACATCATGGGCTACCGCGTAGGTGGCACCATCCATCTCATCATCAACAACCAGATCGGCTTCACCACGGCGCCACAGTTCGCCCGGTCGTCGATCTACTGCAGCGACGTTGCAAAGACCGTTCAGGCGCCGATTTTCCATGTGAATGGCGACGATCCCGAAGCCTGTCTCCGCGTCGCTCGTCTGGCATTCGAGTACCGCCAGCGATTCCACAAAGACGTCGTCATCGACATGGTGTGCTATCGGCGCCACGGTCACAACGAGGGCGACGATCCGAGTTACACGCAGCCCCTCATGTACAAAGCGATCGCCGAGAAGCGCAGCGTGCGCAAGCTCTACGTCGAGACACTGGTCGGACGTGGAGACATCACCCTCGACGAGGCCGAACAGGCACTCGACGATTTCCAGAGCAAGTTGCAGGTCGCTCTCGACGAGACGCGCGCCCAAGCGCCAGCTCCCACCAAGGTGGCCAAACCCCCGCGACCGGTGGGTGTTCTGCCCCACGTCGAGACCGGAGCCTCCCGTGCCGTCCTCGACCGTGTCTTCCGGCAATTGACCGATTACCCCGACGACTTCACGCCCCACCCCAAATTGGCCCGTCAATTCGAGGCTCGTTCGAAGCTCTACGAACAAGGTGAGGTCGAATGGGCCACGGGTGAAGCATTGGCGATCGGGTCTCTGGTGGTCGAGGGCTACCCGGTGCGCCTCGCTGGAGAGGATTCGCGACGTGGCACCTTCAGCCATCGACACGCGGCGCTCGTCGACAACGAGAACGAACGTGTCTGGATCCCCCTGGCCGAACTCGAAGGGGCTCAGAAGTTCTGGGTCTACGACTCACTCTTGAGCGAATATGCCGCGGTTGGGTTCGAGTACGGCTACGCACATTCGAACCCCGAAGCACTGGTTCTCTGGGAGGCTCAGTTCGGCGACTTCGTGAACGGCGCTCAGATCATCATCGACCAGTACATCGTGGCCGCCGAAGACAAGTGGGCGCAGCGCAACGGTCTCGTGATGTTGTTGCCGCACGGCTACGAGGGCCAGGGGCCCGAACACAGCTCGGCCCGCATCGAGAGGTTCCTCACACTGTGCGCCGAGGACAACATCCAAGTCGTCAATGCGACCACGGCGGCCCAGTACTTCCATGTTCTGCGGCGTCAGATGCATCGTGAGGTTCGCAAGCCGCTCGTGATTTTCACGCCGAAACAGCCGTTGAGAATGAAAGAGAGCCGTTCGCCGTTGTCGGCTCTCGAACACGGTTCGTTCCAGGAAGTTCTCGACGATCCCTTCGTGGCCGACCCGGCGGCCGTGAAGCGCATCGTGTTCTGCTCGGGAAAGGTGGCGTGGGACGCCATGTCGGAGCGAGACAAGCGGAATGCTCCCGTTGCTGTCGTTCGCGTCGAGCAGTTGTACCCGTTCCCGATCGAGCAGATGTTCAACCTGCTCAGTCGCTACCCGAATGCTCGGGAAGTGGTTTGGTTGCAAGAAGAGCCGAGCAACATGGGCCCTTGGCACTTCGTCGAGCACCGAGTGTGGCGGGTGAAAGAACAGGGATACGACCTGCGACACGTGGCGCGCGTGGCGAGTGGAAGCCCGGCGACAGGGTCGATGACCGTGCACCAGCAGGAGTTGGCCGATCTCATGGACGAGACCTTCGCCGGGCTCTGATCAGTCGTTCGACGATCGCAGGCCGAAGCCGAGTGCCGACTCCAAGTCGCAGAGTGCTTGCTCGGCCGACAACACCTTGATGGTGGTCATCCCCATGGCCGCAGCCGGCTTCAGATTGACGCCGAGGTCGTCGAGGAACACGCACTGGGCGGGTTCGACACCAAGTGTCTCGCAGGCGATTTCGTAGAAGCGGACCTCGGGTTTTCGAACGCCAACCTTCGAACTTTCGATCACGGCATCGAAACGCTGCATGACGGCTTCGATCGCGGTGTCGCGATCGGTGATCGGAGCCTCCCGTCGGCCGTCTCCTCCCGACATGTTGTTCGTGAGGCAGGCCGTCAGGAAGCCACGCGTACGGACGATGTCGAGTGCGGCGACCATTTCGGAGCGGATCTCTCCACGGAGCAGTGACAGCACGTCAGCGCCCCTGATCTCGAAACCGAGAGAACGGGCCTCGTCGGCGAATGCCGTGTCGAACTCCTGGGCGGTGATCTCGCTTCTTTCGAAGCGGGCCCAGGCGTTGGTGTCGGGATCGGTCGCGTTGATCGATCGGATGAGGTTGGTCGGGAGTCCTCGAACCTCCTCGTAGTGGTTGAAAGCCTCGAAGGGGCTCGAGAGGATCACCCCGCCGAAGTCCCACAGCACGGCCCGGAATGCAGGATTCGAGGCTCGATCGGCGGCTGGCTCAAGGGTCACAGCCTGATCGTAGGGCGATGACGTGCCGATCGGGCGACCAGTGGTTGACTAGACGCCATGGCTCGCCACGTGATCGTCGACGGTTCGAATATCGCCACTGAAGGACGGTCGAAACCGAGCCTGAAGCAGTTGAACGACGCCGTCGTGGCCTTCATGGCCGAGAACCCGAAAGACATCATCACCGTGGTGGTGGATGCGACGTTCGGCCATCGGATCGACCGCAAGGAAGTCGCCGAGTTCGACGAAGGAATCGCCAACAACGAATTGGTGGCGCCACCGGCCGGCACCGTCGGGCGCGGGGATGCCTTCGTGCTCATGATCGCTCAGAAGGTCGGTGCCAGCATTCTGTCGAACGACAGCTATCAAGAGTTCCACGGGCAGTACCCATGGCTCTTTCACGAAGGTCGATTGATCGGTGGCAAACCGGTGCCTCATGTCGGGTGGGTGTTCGTCACGCGCACTCCAGTGCGCGGCGAGAAGAGTCGGCGCAGTGTGCAAAAGGCGACGCCGAAGGTGAGCGCGGAGGCCATGAAGCCGATGCCAGTCCCGAAGTCGCCGCCACCCGGCACGGCCAAGAAGAAGCCGAGTAAATCGAGTGCGTCGAAAGAGCCGACCAAGAATTCGGCGAAGGCCATCGACAAGGACGTGGTCAAGGCGGCCAAGGCGGCGGTGCCGTCGAATTCGTCGAAAGCCGTCAACGACGTGCTTCCCTTCCTGTCGTTCCTCGAGAAGCATCCGGTCGGATCGTCGGTCAAAGGTCGTGTCGAGAGCTATTCCTCACACGGCGCCTACGTGCAGATCGGCGACGTCCGGGGGTATGTGCCCCTGCGTATGATCAGCGATCCGCCGCCTCGTTCAGCCCGAGACGTCATGGCGATCGGCGATCACGTCTCATTGGAAGTCGTCTCGGTGGTCGCTTCGCGACGAAGTATCGATTTGAAGCCGAGTGCTCCGAGGGCCGAGAACGCGAAGAAGACTTCCGACGACAAGACAGTGCCCGCCAAGGCCGGTGAGAAGAAGGCCTCGCCGAAGAAGTCGGCACCGAAGAAGGCCACTGTCTCCACGGCCGCACCGAAGAAAACTGCCGAGAAGAAGGCCGCCACCAAAAAGTCGGCACCGAAGAAGGCCACGGTGAAGAAAGCCGCACCGAAGAAAGCTGCACCGAAGAAAGCTGCAGCGACGAAGGCCGCGCCGAAGAAGGT
>Ga0075475_10000209_pt1 | contig 25320 bp, 16 predicted proteins | sample DEB08_DNA_10_FD_76342 | JGI IMG/M metagenome (GOLD analysis project Ga0075475, IMG submission 76342) | Aqueous microbial communities from the Delaware River and Bay under freshwater to marine salinity gradient to study organic matter... | ecosystem: Environmental > Aquatic > Marine > Coastal ... | reverse complement strand
TGCGCCAGTTCCTGCCCCTGACATTGATATGTTGCCATCGCTGGTAACACCATCAGCAGTCACAGTACCCGTCACGTCGATGCCTGTATCGCTGATGACTACTAAATTGTCACCGCTAGTTTGAGGTGAATCTGTCGAACTTATATTGTTTTTGATTACTATTGAACCTGCAGCATCAGACACGCCGAGATACAGATTTGTGTTATCGTATCCTACTTTACCTCTATTACCACCAGCCGCTCCCAAATCAATCCAAGGCGAAGCAACACCCAAATGTAGAGGTGCGTCGGTAGAACTTGTACCTAATCCAATATATCCATCAGAATGATCTAATAAAAAACGAATGTTTGTTGAAGTAAAATCATCATTAGCAGATAGAATTCTAAACTCACCGTTAGTGCTTGTGATTCTGGAATTTAAGTTTAATGTATCAGTTTCATCAAAATCAATGATCGGCTGCGAATTGGAAATTTCCAAAGTACCTGTCATTGAGTCGCCATCAATATTTACATATCGTGCGTCACTAGCCCCTTGGTCGTCGTAAGTAGAAAGTGCTGTAGAAATCTGAGTATTGACTTCCGACTGTGTATAAGTTTCAGATTTTGTATAGTAAGCATCATTAGTTAACAATTCATATACTTGAACGTCAACAATAGAATCTACTGGTAAGTTGTATGTAAAGTTTACTGATGTTCCTGTTGTTACTACATACCCATCGACAGCACTCTCTCTTTGCTTGATACCGTTAACATAGACTACAACATCTGTAGAAGAATTAGTCTCGTATCCTAATACAGCATGAGATGTACCGGAACCTTGAGTTGCTGTACCTGTTCCTGTGCCTACTCCTGTTGCGGTAAATGTTGTGCCGGGATTGCTATCCGCAGCACCAATCAAAGTGAAGTCTGTATCACCAGAACTTACAATAGTGTACTCTTCTGTAGCAACAAAATTGCCGGCAGTGAATAGCCCACTTCCTGTTGCTGTGAATTGTGTTCCAGAAACATTGTCTGCGGACCCTAGAGCCGTAAAGTCTGTAGTTCCTGCAGTAGAAATTTCGTAATCTTTACCGATAACATAATTGCCTGCTGGAATTTCTTGAATGTCTGCACCAGAAATTGTGTTTGTAATCGAAGTTGTTGTGTATTGATATTTGAAGAAAGTTGCGTTAGCATCAGTTGTTGCGCCGCCACCGCCACCGCCAGATACAGGCAAAACATCAATAAAAGATGATCCTGTGTATACTTTCATCTTCGAATTTAAAGCATCAAAGTAAAAAGAACCTTGCTGTGGTGTTCCAGAATAATTTCCGTCAGTTCTATATTGAATAGCAGCATCACCAACAGTTCCGTCCAAACTTCCACCAAGCGATATGCCAGGCCCATCTGCAATAACGCGAGCCGCAGTGTAATATCTATTAGCACCTTCTGCAACAGTGTCCGTGTCTCCTTGAGTATATGTTAATACACCTGTAGTACTATTGTACGACAACTGGTCTGAGCCTTCGCTGATTGCTGCTCGTGCGCGAGCTTCAGTGAAATATAAATTTGATCCTTCTGCTAATTGTGTCGTTGTATTTGCGCTCAAGCTAACAGGAACAACCGCGTCAGCCGCATTCTTTAATTCAAAAGCATTCGATGTGTCGTTATATTGTAATTTACCACCACCAATAAAAATAGTGTTTCCTGATAGATATAAATCTCTCCATCTTTGCGTATCTGTTCCAAGATCGTATGTGATATTAGCAGCAGGAACGATCGAACTCGCAACTACAGCATCGATTGTAATTGTATCTGATGCTTCGTTACCGAAAGTCAAATTTCCGTTAATTATGGTATTGCCTGTAACTGTCAAATCTGTAGTGACTGTCAAGGACCCTGGCGTCGTTAAATCACCGCTCAATTTTGCAGAAGTAATAGTGTCGTCTATAGGAACATTTACTTCAGTTTGTGTAAATGTCATTACTTCAATTGTGCTATCTACTGGAGGTGCTTCATCAAATGTTAAATCATAACCAGAAACACTGTAAGCATCTTTCTGCTGATATACACCATCAATGAATACTTGCGTGTTCTTTTCTGTTACTGGAGGAATTGATAAAGTAAAAGTAACTTCAATTCCATCACCAGCAAAGGTGTTTTGATTTAAGTTGCTACCACTAATACCGGCAGCGACAGTATATACAACAACAGTTCTTCCATTCTCAGGCGCAACACTAAAGCTAAGTGTTGTTATGCCTGCAGTTGTGGTAATATCGTAAGCATTTGGAGTTTGATATACACCATCAATAAACACCATCAAGCTTGTGTCAAATTCTGTTGCTTGCGAAAGAACAAAATCTGTCTCTATATTATCGCCAGTAAAAATGTCTGTGGTAAATGTGTTCGTACCACCACCGCCGATGGCACCCCAAGTTGTTGTATAACCCTCGAACTGACTTAAACTTGTGTTGTATCGGAAAAATCCAGACTCAGGAGATACTGGGCGCTCTGCCGTAGTACCAACCGGAATGTGAATAGCGTCTGTGGCAGAACCGATATCTAAAGTAACTTCTGGAGTTGAATCGAGAATACCGACACGATTAGTTGTAGAATCTACAAATAAAGTATCAGTATCTACAACTAAATTTCCACCTACAGTTAAGTTTCCCGACTCACCAAGAGTTGTGCTAATTTCGAGAGAACCTATTAATAATGTGGCAGACCCTGTGCCTAATTTATTAAGCTCATCGATTACTGTGTTTGATCTTTGTCTAAACTCATCAAAGGTATTCGATAACTGAACTTGCTGAATGTTTAGTATTGATGCCATTTCTTATTCCGTTTTTAGTAATTCAGTTAATAGATTTTTAATTTCTGAGATTTCATTATTTATGTTTGTCATCTGAGCCTTCATACTTTCAATGTCATTTTTTTGAGAAACGACTTTGTGTTTTTTTAGTTTGTATCTTCGATACGCTTCAATGTCAGTATTCAATAGAGCTTTCGAATGAACATCTCTTTCTGTTATTCCCTGAAATTTTTCTTCTAGTTCAACTTTGTTCATGCTAATGCTATTGCTCGTAAGTTTTTGATTCTAGGAGCATATCCAGCGCTGCTAGACAAGAATACAATTTTGATTGAGAAGTATTTAAATCCGCTGTAAGACCTTCCGTCTGGCGTAATATACCCAACTACATTATTTAGCACCTCAAATATCTCGACACCGCTTAGTGCAGTTGTGAAATTTTCTTCTAATGTAATTTCAGTATTGCTTGCTACATTAGCAACAATCGCAGTAATTCTGTTAGGGCCTAACGCTACTGTATCTCCAATCCTAAGTTCTTCAGTAAAACGAGTTCCTACGCCAGTTACTGTTGAGTCGCTTCCTGTAGTCGATACTGTTCCGTATAGTATCTGAACACCGCCAGTAAGAGATGCTGCTGGTATAACATACTTTTCTTCAGTATACTCTTCTGTGTTTTGTGTAATTGAAGGTGTGCCATCAAGCAGCATTTCGCTATAGAATTTATCATCGAACGAGTCTGAATCGGATTCGTTTAATATTCTGTAGTAAACTTTTACGTCAGTAGCAGCAGGACGATTGACATCAAGATAAACGTTGATATCAGAAGCCTCGAATCCGTCGTTCAAAGCAACTCGACGTGAAATGTAGCGACTGTCGGAAGAATATGGAAGTGAAGGTGCTTCTTCCACTTTCGTGTATAGTGTTTCTCCAATATGTTCCTGTGCAAAGTTATTCACTGTCAACAAAGATGTGTTGTCTGAAACACTAGAAACTCTTTGCAATTCGGATCCAATTTTAATGTATTGTCCAGCAACAACTTCTGTAGAAAATTGCGTTCCATTTCCAGTTACTGTATTAGTTCCCACACCAACTGAGACGGTTCCTGTGGTTTCTGTCTCGGTTAGATTATTAATTGTAATATCTTCTGGAATAACATTGACACGCTCCAAATCAATATAAGGTGTAATGTATTTGTTGTTGGTACTCAATGTCGAACGAACATTCAAAGAAGGTGTTGCTCCAGTTTTAACTTCGTACTGCCTATTCAGTTCTAATCTTTCAAGATTTTTGATATTCAAGAATCCAGTTTGCTCGTCATTTTGATCATAAAGATTTATTGAATACGCAATATCCGTATCCGAAATATTTAAATTTTCGATGTTTGTCGTTATGCGAGAATACTCAACATCAGATCCAATTTCGGTATTGTTAAAGTTGACAATACCATTTGTAGTTGTAGAGAATGTTGCAATTTTCATTCTATACTTGAGATCTTGATTAGGTCGAACACTCCAGTTGAAATCGCTAGACTCTGTAAACAATAACCCTGCAGCAGGCTGTTTGTCAATTCTTTGATTAACAGAAGAGTCTGTAATGTCTATATCACCTAATATGGCAGACCAAAGTTTGAAGTCTGTGGAATTACCGTCAGGCTTGACAGCAAAACAATATTCCGTACCAGGCAATAAGTAAATAGGGCTTCCAAATGTAAAAGTTGTTCCGCTAGTTGAGTTTAAAGAAGTCGTAATATCACTGTTTTCTGCTCTAACAACTTCATTTCCAATAACCTTACTTGTCGGAAATCCATTTTGCATTTCGCGGATTTCTAGAGTCACACCTAGATTTGTATTTGCCGATTTCGAACTAAAGAACAAGTCAATAGATGATAAGAAAACACCTCTTGGATATGTAGATTCGTCAACATAAAAACTTTGTGATAACGGATCAAATCTTCTGTAGTTTGTTGTCGTATAGTTCGTAGATGTCGTAGATACTCGACTAACAGACTGCACATAATTAGCTTCGTCGATAGCAATAGAGAAAGGACGAGTGTTAATAGAACTTTGCCCTTTTGTTATTGATATTCCGGTAGAGCCTATAGAATATTTTGCTACTGTTGTCGCAACAGAATCTCTATTTAAAGAATCGTCGATCAACTTTAACTGACGATATCCCACATTAAATGAATTTGCGGGAACTCGAAATACTCCAAAGACTTTGCCTTTTGAAACACGAAGAGTGCCATCAGAAACTTCTTCCCAGTAATTTGCGTCGGCAGTTAATGTGCCGTCGTTATCAAACAAATCATTCAGTTCACTTATTGTGTGATTGTTCTTAAGAGAAATTTGCTTACACGATGCAGTAACATCAACACCATCAAAGAACGCATATAACTGAGTTCCATCTTTCAGCCCTGCAGCTTCGAAAACAAAATCTCTCGTCCTCATAGTATGAGACACAGAAATGTCAGATATTCTATCGAGAGCAGCATTTAAGTCTGAAGAAGATAAGTCGATATTAGAACTTTCTATTTGCTGCTTTCCTGTATCAGTTGTAGTCGCTCGACTAATAGTATAGTCTGCGCTACCTGTCGACAGTACAAGCGCTTTGTTCGGAGTTCCGACCCAATGTCGAGTTAGTGGATCGACTTCTGTATTCCATGCATTAGACAGAGATTTCCAGTTGTCGGATTCTCCAGTTAAATCTGAAACTAAATCTACATTAGGATTTCTAGAAGTTTGTAACCAGTTATCTGTCGCAGGAACGACTTTCATGTCGCCAACCCAACTGAACGATAACTCTGTCGCTAAACTAATAGCAACAGAAGCAAAAGGTTGGTCGCTGAATGTTTCTTCAGTGTAACTCAACATCAACTTATTATCTGGTGTTTTAGTAACGCCAGTAGATGTTACCGAATTATAATCTAAAGCAATTTGATTTTCGTTATTAAAATATGACGTTGCATATTTCTTAGCACGATCAATTGCTGCTTGATATTCAGGTAAAGAAACATCGGCTACAGAATGCCCCGTAAATGCATCAGCAAGAATACCATTTTTAAATCTATCAATACCATCAGTATCTACAATAACTTTATCTCGCGATTCCTTTTCTAACAAGTTAAGTGCTGTATAATACTCGATGTTATTGACTCGCTCTTGAAGCTTACCAATATCTTTCATGGTGAATCGACGATTCTTGATTGGCATAATAACAACATTCTTCGGCAACGAAGGAAACGCCGGAATGTCAAGTTCTGCCAAATCAATAGTGTCAGAAACACTAGGGGGAGTTGTTGGATTAGGATAGCCTGGCGATCCATCAACAATCCCAAGCTCGCCTTTGTAGTTCATATAAAGTTTTGATTTTCTTCCTTTATAGTACTGAAGGTCTGCTTGAAAATCTGAATTTGGAACTGGAATGTGCAGCCCTGTGCCACCGCCTGGTACTACAAATGAAGTGGATGCTGTTGCATCTGAAATTAATTGTTTAGCAGTACCTGTGTTTGTGCCTGCGCCTGTGGCAATAAATTGTGTTCCGATGTTATTGTTATCTGCACCAATCAAAGTGAAGTCTGTTGCAGTGCCGCCATCACTTACAGTCAAAATTTCATAATATTTACCTACAATAAAACTTCCTGCATTTACAGAAGCCAAAGAAGTCGCATTAGATTTAATAGGTCTAAAGTCTAAAGAATTTCTTAAATCATATAATGAACCATCTTTGGGGCTAGTATGCACAGGAACATCTGTTGTGGAAATTGTGGTATTTACATTTCCCGCAGCGTCGTCAATAGGATAAGAGTCTATTGACAGATATCCTATACCCTGTGTGGTGTCGTGCGTAAAGTAATCAAACACAACCAACAGATTTCCAGTAGCAACAACACCGACATTTGGTGTGATACTACCATTCTCGTATGAGTTATCTTTTTGTCCATTATTTAAGGTATATAATTGAGTGACTTCTGTGTCTGATGTTGTTGGTACAGAAGTAAAGCTCGAAGACTGGTATATACCCTTAACCGCGAAAATATCAGAGAACCCTAAACTGTAAGGTCCGGCAGAATTAGTTTCTGTCGAAATATAAACTTTTTGATCTCGAACAATATTTTTCTTGATTTCTCTTGCGTTTGCACGATCCATTGTTGCTATGAAGTTTACGTCCAAAGAAACGGGTTCTTGCAAATCAATAGAGATTGCAGATGGAGTCAGTACATTCATACTTCTCGCACCTTCAGAACCATCTACATCCATAGCAATAGGAACACCGGCTGGGAATACCTTGAAGATACTTTGAGATCCGATTGTTTGTGTATGTGGAGCATCAAGTGTTATCTGTGTATCAGAATCTACTGAAACAATTCTGTAGATACCGTTTGTATCATCACCCACAGTGTTGATTGCAACATAATCTCCAGCAACGAAATTGCTGGTATATGTTGATGCAGTACCAGTTACTGTTGTTGATCCGTTTACTGCAGTGTTAGTTGTTTCTAGTGCCGTAGTAAATGCGGTTGTCTGTGGTATAATAACATAGTTTTCATTCTTTTGCAAGCCTGTCAATACACCAGTACCAACAAAGGTTTCGTTGGTTGCCAAAGAACTTACCGTACCAGTACCAGAACTAAGATTAAGAGAAAATTCTGTTCTAAATCTAAATCCGTTTTCTAACTGACCGTTGATGTCTCGCAAAGTTTTGATACTATTATAAGGAAGAGTAAATAATAATCTATCGTATGCTTGTTCTTTAAGTGTTGCATTACCTGATGCATCAAGAACGATGTCAGCAACACAGTCTGCAATTGTAGTGTTATTCTGATAGATAGAACGAACTTCTTGAAATGTCTTACCAGCATTCATTGCAACATCATAAATGTATGCATTAAATACCGTAGAGGGGCTTCCATGAAAACCACTAACATATTCAGTAGACTTAATTCTTGCGGTACCAATTTTTATTCCTGTAGGTGTAAAGGTACTCCCATCAAAACTTCTTGACGTAATTACTGTTTGTGCAGTATCATATAAATCGATTTCCGCACTGTTTTCAAAATCCCAGAATCCAATGAACTCATTGACAGGAACAAAACTACCCAAGTTAATTTGAGTATTTACTTGTTCTACTTCTTGCGTGTCTAAACCTTTGTTGATATTAACATTTGCACGAGAAATAATTTCATTTCTATATCCCGAAACATATGCGACGAACGGATCAATTTCTAATAGTAATAAATTAGGGTCTCCGCCTTCTCCTACTGAATATCGCCCGTTATTGCTTCCTGTATTCAAATGTTCACGAATAGAAATTCTAGGATCAGATAAAGTGTAATCACCAGACTCATCAAAAGTTCTCTTTGCAATGGCTTCTTCGATCTTACCCTCAATCTCAATTTCTCTTCGCTTTTTGATAACTCCATTCTCAACTTCAATCATAGATACAAATTCTGTTTCTGAACTGACAGAATTGTATGCAACTTTGACTAAAGAAGTATCAATCTTAAGCCTATCCGCACCAGGCGCCTGAAAGTTAGGTGTACCCTGAGCGTTATCTAGAAGCGTAGTGTCTGCAGCAGAATCTATAAAAGACTTTGTAGGAACTAAACCAATTTTATACGAAGGAACATTACTATACTTGTCGAGAATAATAGTCTGAGGCGTATGCAGTACGAAATGGTCTGCAATATACATGATACCTTCACCGATCGTCGATTTTGATCCTTTGGTATAAACAACTTCTGTTGATAGACCTTGATTAATGATATATTGTGTTGCGTCAGTCGTTGCAGATAGCGAATAAAATCGGCTACCGTAAGCACCAACAAATAACTGTTCGGCATTTTCAAACTTTGACTTCGACCGATTGTCTAAAGGTGATGTAATGTCATATTGGTAAGTCAATAAATTGTGCACAATAACCGGAGTTGCTGATGTTGGGATATCACTGAAATTCCCATCCAAATCATTGACCCATACATACTGTTCTGATGTTATTGGATCAATATCAAAATCCACTAGTGTTCCGGTAACTTCCAAGTTTCCACCTGAAGCGTCATAAAATTCTACAGGATTCCCAATAATCAGAGATTCTGTAACTAAACTTGTTGATACTTTAACACGAATAGATCCGGAAGTCAAGTAGTTTATATAAAGAGTTTTGGGATCATCTCCGTCAGAATCTGAAACTAAACCAACAAACGCTCTAATCCCAGTGGTTTTTCCAAACACTTCCCCATTCAAAAAATTGGAAACTGCGACAAGACTTCCGTTAAAGTTGTCTTGGAGTTTCACATAATCCATATTTAAATCTACGGATTGTTCACAACCTTGAACAATAGAACCTTGACGGAAGAAAAAGTTTGCAAACCTTTGGATTTGTTTTTGTTGTATACTTTGACCTTGTGTCAGTTCTCTAGCTTGAACTGCACGACCAGGTCTATACAAAATCCTCGCAAACTTTTTATCTTCGTCGTAGTCATCATAATATGGGCTGATGTTTAGATTAATACCGCCGGGATTAGACATTTTGCTTTCTCTTTTTTATAGGGTAAAATTAAAACTCAATAACTAACTTAACGTCTTCAATTTGATCAGATGCACGAGAAATCGGGCTTCTGTTTTCAACATACAAAACATCACCAGAATAAGGCTCTAAGTCTGGAGTGTCTACACCGCTAGTATCGATCGTTCCCGTTCCTGAAACGGTAGCATTGTTGATAACTGCAGCGTCAGTCCAAGCAGTCGGATCGAGTGTAGGTAAAGTTGTATATAAGTAACCATTACCAGAATCCCACTCTACGACAGTAGCTTCGCTAGTTCCTACAGTTACAGTATCGTCAACATTAAATGTACCAGTGACGCCAGTTAAAGTAAATCTGTAAGTTTGTCGCATATTAGTAACTGTTGCAATATCGGTTGTTCCGTAATCATAAGGATCTCTTACCAATCCAACTTTTCGGAAATCGTTGTCTACACTAATAGTACCATTTTCGGTGCCGTCTAGACGAACATTCAACATAACAAATTTTCCACCAAGTTCTTCTACAGCATTTGCGCCGTGACCACCTTTGGGGCTGATAATAGGAACAATAGATCCATCAGATCCACCACCAACTGTAGTTGAGCTTGTTAGCCCAGCATCAGTAAAAACGTTACTCAGATCGACAGAAGCCGAGGTGTAACCACTCCCTGCAGCATTTAAAACAGCAGAAGTGATAACATTAGAAGCAATGGTGATTTCAACGATACCGCCAGATCCGTTACCGACGATGGGTGAATAATATGTACCGTCGGTATAACCAGACCCTGCGTTAGCAATCTTATAAACATGAACTCCACCGTCAATTGCGGCAGCAGATACAGCAGAATCTGTTCTAACTGGAATAAATTCGTTAGTCAAGAATTTCAATGCATCGGCTGTAGTAACCGTATACATATATTTCCAAATATAAGAATCTCCCGTGATAAATTCTGTGGTGCTAGTTCCAGTAGGCTTTACTGTGGAAGGAGAACCGTTGGCATTGGACAAACACTTATACACATTATACTCATCAGTCATAACATAGAAATCGTCATCTAAAATGTCGGTGTCTACATCGTCATACTGATCGTAAGTTGTAGCTGTTGTCCAATTGTATCGGTCAACTACCTGAACTACATCTGTAGATTGAACACGCTTGGCTGCGTACATATCAGACCAAGGCGAGAATTCAATTGATGAAGTGTCATTTGTTGGGGTTGGGGGATTTGCGTCGTCTGCAAACGCACTGACACCACCAATGTAAAAATACATTTTAGTATCGTTTGCTTCAGAAAACGCTTCTAAAAATTGCTCCGCATTATGAACGCGAAACTTACTAGTAGCAATTGCCGGCATAGTATTTCTCCTATAATTTTATTCGTATTTTCTATTTATAACAAAAATTCTCGTAATGCTTGAACACCGGAATAACTTCCTACCGGAACAACATTGACTGTAAGTTCTGTTGGACTATTAATATTTGTTATAATAAACTTTTCTGTGTCTATAATAATATACTCCCCTACGGTAAATTCTGTATCAAAACTAGTTAATGTTCCAGTTACAGTATTTCCCGAGGTTGATACAGTACCCGAAATACGAGCCTGTCGATATAAAGGTCTCTGTATGTCATATGGGTCTGAAAACTTCTTATTTTTGTAAGTAGAAATCTGATCCGCAGCAAGAACGGAAATTTCCAGATTTCCAAATAATTCACCAGTTCCTAAACCAAGAGGTTCTATAATACGAACCGCAATTTCAAGTTCTTGTTTGAGTTCTCTTGTAAGAACAATTTGTGTTTCTGGTGAAGTATATATAGTGCTCGAAATTTGAATTTCTGTGGGACTATATGTTGGAAATTCTATGAACAAAGATATCGCTGGAGATATATTTACTCCAGATGATACTATGTCCAAGGTATAATTGTTGTTAGCAAAATCAGAAGATACATCGAGATTCTCGAGTTCTTTTACAATATTTCGCTTGATGTCAATAGAAGTTTCTGGTGCAGTATATATTATGCTAGAAATCTCGTTTTCCATAGCAAAACCAACAGACGCACTAATTGGAGTTTCTGTTTTAAGTGCAATCTCCACATTATAACTGTTTGTAGATACAATAGGAGAAGGATCTGTAAATGCTGAAGTAAAGAGTTTCAGCAACTTGATAGCAGAACTTGTGCTCGGAGTAAATGCGAGTATTTCTTCCAGTACAACAACTGTTGAAGAAGGACGTGGCTGAGTAATAACGCTAGAAAAGTTCGAAGCCACAGAAATCAAAGTAGAGATCAAAATCTCACCGAAGAATTCGGTTCCTGCTGGATGCAGAACATCTTTAATAATAGATCTGTAACTGTTGAATCCTAACCCGCTGCGAATAACATACGAGAAGTCTTGGAAGAATAAAGAATCTTGAATAATTCTTCTGCCAACCAAACCGTCGGTGGTTAAAAATTCTCCCGCACTAATTCCTATACCACTTATTGTTGGTGTGATTGTTGCCCCAGTTCCTCCAGAAACTTCTGCTGTTGCTGAAGTGTAAGACACACCAAAGTTATCAATTTGTATTTCGCGAATAGAACCCAAACCTATACCAGTTTCTCCAGCAACAACTTCAATATCAGCAGAAGTTCCTTGAATTCCAGTTACAGTTAACGTCGCACTAGATCCTGTTGATGTTGTAATACTACTGATAGTAGGAAGTGTTTCATTTGTATATCCTGTACCAAAGTCTGTAAGTTCTATTCTAGAAATCGGACCCAACCCGTCAACCAGAGGGTCGTCATTAATCAATATACCAGATTCACCCTCTAAAGATAAATTAAAATCGTCTTCGAAAGCAAATTCGGAAGTAGAAGCACTAGGCGATACTGAAGCAACTAACCCTGCTGCTGTGCCGGAACTAAAAACAAGTGTGTCGCCTACCGCATAATTGTCGCCAGCATTGTTGATTGTAATAAGTTTATCCGACAGCGCACCGATTGCAGATATTAAAGTGTCTTCTAGTGTTATTGTGGGAGCCGAAAAATAGTTTTCGCCTCGATTGATAATCGTGAGTTCCTCAATTTCTCCCGCAGTATAACCACCAATTTCGTAGGTGTTTTTTATCTTTGTAACTTCTACTGCAAATCCGGTTCCGCCAGTATTAGTGTTGTTTACTGTCGCTCGAACTCCTAGTTGATATCCATGTCCAACTTGATTTACCGTTAATGTGTCTATGACGCCAGAGTTAACAGAAGATACTGAAGCAGATGCTTCAAATCCATCACCCGAAATAGTGATATTATCACCAACTGAGTATCCTGATCCACCATCAGATATGTCAAATCCAGAAACTAATCCGTAGATTGTTGTAATTAAATTGCTGTCGCTAACCGCAAATATTTCTTCGCCAGACTCAAACTCTCCAGACACAAGCGACAACGTAAATTCTGCGAATTCTACACCACCTAAAAACGTGACGCGAATGTCGATGATGTTAGCAACAGCATCACTACTCTTACCGCGAACTGTTTTGTTTAAGAATGAGAATGCATTTACTGGTTGAGGCCCATCGCCTTCACCGGCATCGTATGTCGTACTTGCTCTTAGTACTGAAGTTTTTTCAAATCTACCATCAGAAACACGAAGGATTTCGTCGCCCGGAAAACGAAAAATAACATCATCGTTGAATACTGCTTTGAAAAAATATCGGTAAGCATCCTCTGTACTTTTAGAAGAATAGAAATCTTTAATTTTCTTACCGATAAGTCTTCGATCAGATTCTGTGATAGTGGGAATACCTTTATTGAGTTCTGATTTTAGATACTCAAAGTATTCTCCGGAACCTTCATCGAAGGATTTGCTTTCTATTAAACGATCTGCTTTGCGAAGAACATTGTCAGTAGATTTGCTGACTGTTGCTGTAACATTTGTACCGCTTTGAATTAGTTCAGCAATATCAAACGATTTTTTAGTATACATCTCCAAAACAATATGGTCTGAAGCTACATACTTTACCTTTCCTTGAGAATTGCTGGTTGCTCCGGTAATAATATCGCCAACAACAAAAGTTCCTGTCGCGTTTACATATGAAACTTTTGTGGATTCCATCCACTCATAATACGCCCGCAGGAAAGTTTCAAAATTGTCGTTATCGAGTAGAGGTAATAACGTGTCTACAGAAAGCGACGGCTGATTTGTAACATCGTTTGCCATTATCGATTCACTAAGCTAATTGTTTTGTCGTTTATTAGTGATACATTAACGTCGGTATCGTTGATAACTACAATTTGACCTCTTAATGGTAAAATGTCTTTGTTTTGAGGAACGGCAGTAATTCTAAGTGTAACACCGCCGTCACCAATTGCGGTAGGTTGGAAATCGTCCAATATAATTTGCCCAGTGACATAATTTATTGATCCGATATTCTGCGCGACACCTATAGCATCACCCGCTTCGTTGACGCGGAAAACACGAATTACTCCACCATTGTCTTCCAAGAAACAGTTAGTGAATCCGCCGTAATTAAACGAGTTTGACGAAATTTGATTTCCGGTATTATAAGGATGCGTAGTAGGGCGATTTTCTGTTGTGTTATTAATAGCATTAGAAAAACTAATAATATACTTTGCGGAAGAGTTTAGCTGAACATCAAACTCTTTCCTCATACGCACAGTCAAATCCGAACTCAAAATAGATCTTTCTGAGGTGTCAATGGCTCTTGATAATTCAGAATATCTAAAGTAGCGAGAAAACTTATTTAAATTATTTTCGTTATAATTACTTACTGTTGTCGCAATAGTTTCTTTAAGACTGGCGTCTGTAGATATTGTCAAGTCCGGATCAAATGTCGTAGTGATACTTAAAGTCAAATATATATATTCTGGATCTACAATTTCCGTAGAAACTGTTAATACTTTTTTAGGATTGATTACCGTATCGATAATGATCTGTTTTTCGGTAGGTGTCAATACCTCACCAATAGAAGGTCGAATAGCAATAAAAACTTTACCGTATGCGGGAGGATCGTTATCTTCTCCACCCCAAACTAATACTGATGAAACATTAGCTTGCTGAGACACTAGAGCAGAATAATCTTCTGCTGTCACCGCTCGATTTTGTGAGGCATAAGATTTAGGTGCATTGAATTTTACCGAATCGATTGTTTCGGCATCTTCACCCCCAGCCGAAAATTCTGTTGCTGTAAATGTTGCAGATTCTACACCGTCAATTGCGTCAGATAATACAACATTCAAAAGCCCATTGCCTGAGGCACCGCTTGTTACAATATAGCTTAAGTAAATAATATTTCCATCATCGAGAGATTGCCCTAACGAGCCAGACCCGAAGGTAATTTCATACTTTCCTTCGTCGATTTCTTTCAGATAGTATACTTGCGAAGTCGCATCTACATTAATAATGGATGTTGCTTCTGTAAATGTACGAACAGTAGAATCTGAAACTGAATTTACAACTCGAACATTTAAAGTCGAAGTGTCGGCATTCGCATTATTGATAATAATTTTTCGAGTCGGATCCGATGCATCATAAGCATAAGCTTCAGTCGTATAAGTTCCCTCTTTCAAAATAACATTCGATAAACTATAGACACCTGATACTGGAGTTACCACTAAAGCCTCAGAAACTGAAAAAATATATGTCTGACCATCTAAGGTAGATTTAAATCGAGTTCCATAAGGAACGGTAATAGATGCAGGTGATGATGTAGGAACTAAAGTTAAAGTTCCGCTAAGATTTGCAGCAGTAGCAGATCTTGGAACATAGCCTAATGAATCTGCAAGCGCAGTGACAGAAGATCTTTTTTGTGCTGTACTGAGAAAAGATTCTGCAGACGCCATATTGGTATAAAAACTATTATAGTAGGTGTTGTATGCCAATAAATCTAACAGGCTAGAAATACCTGAAGAATCGAAATTGTAATCTGAAAATTGAGATTGTCCTTTTAGGTAATTTACCAGATTGCTCCGGATATCACCATACTCCAATCCATCAACTCTTAAGTTTGTGTCATTAGCCATTTTATGCTCTGTTAATTACTGTGTTTATTTCTTGTGGAGTATTAATGCCTTTTACATAGTATTCAATTTTTATATCAATACCATATTCTAACATATTCACTTCTATAGCAGTCAAATCTACTCTAGGCTCAAAACGCTTTATAGCATATTCAATATCTTTTATCATCAATCTTTCTGTTTCTGCATCCTGCAAACTAAAAATGTAATCGTATATAAGAGTTCCGTATTTCGGATTATAAGGCCGTGTTCCTATCGGAGTTCTCAGTAAATTCTGTAGTGCTTGCTTAACGGATCGCTCCCCTGTCAACGGACGAACTTCTCCTGAGTTTGGGTTAGCAATAAAATTTAAAGATAGATCTGAATACAGTTCTGCCATGAGAATTATTTACCTTCTTTCATCTCTTGTATTTCTTTACGAATTTCTTTGGATATTTTCGCGATTTCAGACAATGCCTTTCTTGCTCGAGCAGCAGACACTTTTACACCCTTTTCTACAAATTTTTCTCTTTCTGCTTGATATGTTTCAACAAGATTTACAAAAATTTCATGATTTGTCATAATATTTCCTTATTTTTACTTGACATTCGCTTGACATTGTGCTACTATTACTGTGTAGCCTGATCATAAGGGTATTTATAACAGTTTGTTGTTACAATCCCAAAGCATCTTTAATTTGTTTGATTGTTATAACACTACCGTCATCTAATTCAAACTCTATAGATTTGGCTTTAATTCTTATTCTCTCATCATCAGAACTCATCTGAAGCTTGACTTTTCCTTCCAATTCATGAATATAATCATTTCTGTTTGTTGTATTATTAGCCGAATAGTATACTGATGGAAATGAAGGTGTTGTTTCTACTGACCATTTATTCCCATCACTTCCTAAATCAGAATTGACATTGCCAGGCAATATACCCATAACCATAGGCTCTTGTGCTTCGTGTGAATCTAAGAAGAATCCAACAACCCAATCTCCAAGATTTGGTCTACCATATGCTCCGTGTACATTAGCAGAAAACATACAGGGGGCCCAAGGTAAATCTTCTGTCGGTATCTCGTTAGTGTCTTTTGCGCTATGATAACCGAATATTCTAACTTGAACCCTACCAAGCAATGCAGGATCTAAATTTCCTTCTACAACACCTATCCACCAAACGAAGCCTTCTTTACCTAAAAACATATCAATTTCCTGTGTCGCCGAAATTACCATTATTAATAATATCTGTTCTTACAGATGTTTTTATTCTGCTGTCTATTGCATATTGTGTCACAACTCCATTCGCATCAGTGTTGGAAACAATTGTTGGCGATTCTATTTGTGGTATATTGTCGGGTACATATTGTCCATCTTGTTCAGAATAACTAGCATAATTACTTATGTATGCTTCAGATAAATATCCAGCGTTCGTATCTTCTGTAGTTCTTGTCTGCCGCACTTCTAGCGTCGCGTTAGTTAAATATCCTTCAGCCGGAGTTACTCTCGTATCTTCTATTAAACTATCATTATTTTCTAAAGTTTCTCTTACAGAAGATCTTGCAAGTTCTATATACTTGCTATATATTTCATTTGTGATAATGTGCTTGCAAGCAGTAACAAAATATTTACCCGAATACATATTGTTTTCTATAACATCTGAAGAATTTGGATCTATAGTTTTAGCAAAATCACTAGGCAATATTAAGTTAACAATATCTCCTGCGCCTAGTTGATTTGTTCCTCCATCAACTGTAACATTAATTCTCATACCCATTGTCATTAGAGACCCATGCATATCAGATTTTATCCATTCTGTTTTAGATTTCATTGGATCATTAATTGCTAGAGTGTACAATCTCTCGCCGGGCTTTTCGTTTCTTTCAAACCTACCAAAAATACTATTCTTATTGACAATATCATTTATATAAAAATCATTTGGACGATTGCGATAATTAAAATCATACGTTCGGAATGTTCTTCTAGCAATATTAATATTAGTCAATTTACTTTCGTACAAGCCCTTACTCATATTCGATATATGATTAAAGTTATCTTGTGGCTCGACCGTCTCGGCTCTTAACTTAGTTTCAGCACCCGAACTTTCGTTATAAGTAATAGAAGGCTGATATATAATTGTGTATATGTTGTTTCCGTCACCATCAGATAACTTTGGTGCTAAAGCCCTAAGATTAGACATACCAGCAAAAACTTTTCCTGTCGAAACTCTTTCAAAAAATAAAAAATAATCACCCACTGCGCCCGCACGTTTTGCTAAAAAGTTTATCGCTCCCGTCGGTGTATAGCCGGGGCAAATAAAAGTTTTATCCAGTGTGGGCATGCTGTCTGAGATATTAACCGGAGTATTCATTTCCGAACACAAATCTTTTACAATTTTTGATATGCTACGTTCTTTACCCCAAGATTTGAATATTCTTTTTTTCTGAGAGCGAATAGCAGACGAAGAAATAAAATCTAAACTGTATTGTATCGAATTGTTTGCGACAACTCTACCCTTTGATATAGAATGAACCACCAAATCCGATCGGTCTATAAGAATATCTTCCAAATTCGGTTTGTAAATTTTTACCTTAATCGTTTCTCCACCAGTAAGCTGAAATTTTTCTAACCCACCAACGAAATCTATAATCTCGATTGATCCTGATATGTTGGGATTATATACGTCTTCATATAATATCAAACTGGTCATAGTTTCGCTTAATGATATTTCTTGACCATTTCTGAGTGTTAGAGAAATTCTTTCTAACGAATAAGTTCCGGCAATATGGGATTCAACAACACTTTCCGCTGAAGTAGATTGCGAGTTTAAGTCGGGAAACTTTTGCGCAGGCATTACAAGTTCTCTGTAGAGTTCAATATTTCTTTGATTGTGATGTCCAATTTTTTGATCAATGTTGAACTTAGTATGTTGATAGATCTCTTTTCGTTGTTAATTCTTTCTTCGTATACGTATATCGATTCCGCATATTTGTCTGTATCTGAAGAATTGTTATAATTCTCTTCGCTTGTAATAATCCCACCATTAATATAATAATAAGCATTTGTAGATCTCGTAACTTCAATTGACCCATATTTTTTTATTAGGTATTTCTTAAATGTAGAGGAATCTTTTGGCCATTCGTCGTATAAATTGTGAATACCATTCAGTATTAAAATCGCATATGCATAATTAGGTGTGCCATAAATTTTGTACGAAATGTTTTCGGGTCTTTCGCCTTCTTTTATAATATATTTTCTGGCACCTAAGGCTCCGAATCTAGATATTCTTTCATTTATCTTAAATCGTTGTGTTATATCAATAGCTTTAAGCGTATGGTAATCATCAACTTTATACGTTAATTTTTTATAGTTTTTAAACATTATACTATTTTTCTTCCGTTTGTAATATCTATATTAGCATCGCCAAAAGTTCTTGGTGTGACTTCAATTAAACTTATCGCTAAGTTAGTTTCTGTTGGATAGTTCGCAGGTAAAAATGTCATTTTCTGTCCGCCGTAGTCTGAAATCACCGTTTCTATTACACAAACTTTACTCTGAAATAGTGTCTCACTATCGGTTGAGTTTAATCTTTTCATTTCAAGATCAAATTGCAACAGGTGTGGATATCCAAATGTAAAATTACTACCTTCTTCTACGTTGCCGTTTACAACCTTTTCTGCTGGGAGACTTGCGGCCGCTGCAATCTTAAAACATGATACCGCATTCCTAATTGCTTGTGCTTGAGTTAAATTTCTAGGCTTCATATTAAAATTCAGTGAATATCTCCTGAAACTCGGTCCTTTAAATAGTTGTTGTTGCATTGGGTTGATTGTGCGTTTTGTTAGGAATTCAAATTGTGAAATATTGCTCAACCCTGCAGACCCTATAAATCCCGCTAGATTTCCTCCTGCCTTCTTTAATGAGTACTCGAATGCATCTTTTGCACTAAATAAGAATGGCGCCGAAGCATCTGCTGCATTACTCAAAAAATCCTCTCTTGTGCTATCAAAAAGTTTCTGAAATGCCGCCGCACCTTCTCCGCCTCCCACACCACCACCAAAAATAGGACCGTCTTGTGTGTAATTGTTTATATTGGATAAATTAAATTGCGGTGGAGCTTTTAACACGATTCGTGGTGCATTCGGCATTCTACCGCCGTCTTCGGCAATTATATTAAATTTCATTATCGGAACTTGATATTCTTCTTCCCCAATAAATTCGATTTTATCCTCAGAAAATTGTTCATATCTGTTCACGGCATTTTCTAACGAAGTGTCGTACTCCGGATAAGATCCATCTTTATCTGTAGCAATAGAAAATACAGTACGCGCCATTTTATGTTCCTAAATAAGATATCTGTTTGTTATTTATAATGAAAAATATGACATATCGTGGTTACAAAGGAAAATTCAAACCAAAAAATTATTCCAAATACGAAGGTGATCCTACTAATATTATTTATAGGAGCCTTTTAGAACGGAAATTTATGGTGTATTGTGACAATAACTGTAACGTTATCTCTTGGTCTTCGGAAGAAGTTGTTATACCATATATTTCACCTAAAGATAATAGATTGCATCGATATTTTGTTGACTTCAAAGTTAAAATTCAAGATGACACTGGTAAAATACGAGTGTTATTGATTGAGGTTAAGCCGTATTCTAAAACAATGCGTCCTAAGAAATCAAAAAAAACTCAAAGATATATTCAAGAAGTGTTTGAATGGGGTGTGAACGAAGCAAAGTGGAAGGCTGCAATTGATTATTGCAAAGATCGTAAGTGGGAATTTAAAATAATGACCGAAAAAGAGTTGAAGTGATTATAAATAGAATCTATGATAGTATTTAAAGAACTAATATATAACGGTGTGCGAACAGGGCAAATTCCTGCAAGAACGAAAGCTGCTCGCACATGGTATAGAGACGCCGCTTCTCAAGCTTCGGGAGATTTTCGGCCGTCTTCGGTTGTTCGCCAATTTTCCGAAAAAAAGCGAGTTGGTCGACCAGAGCCTGGGTATATGTATTCCTTTAAGTATGATCCTAAACATAAGAAAACTTTACCTTACTATGATGTGTTTCCGCTAGTTTTTCCAGCAGAACTTTATAATGATGGATTTTTGGGTATAAATTTTCACTATTTACCGTTTAATTTGAGAGCTAAACTAATGGACGCTTTGTATACAGTAGTGTCGGACAAAAGGTATGACGAAGAAACTAAAATTTTAGTTAGTTATGATTTATTGAAAAGTGTGTCAAAATTTAAAACATTCAAACCGACGGTAAAAAAATATTTATATTCTTATGTCAAAACACCATTTTTACAAATTACTGCTACAGAATGGGACATGGCATTGTTTTTGCCTATGGAAAACTTTAAGAAGGCGTCTGCTCAAGAAGTTTGGAAAGATAGCCGAGGAAAAATTTAATGGCATACTCGATTAATCGGTTTAAATCCGTAATTAAGGAATTGGTTAGACCCAATCTATTTTTGGTTCAAGTTGAGCCTCCGCCTCTTTTTGAACTTTTTTCATTGTCTGTTGATGAGCAAATCCAACTTGCAGCAAACAAGGCTCTTATAGATAAATATGGGTTCACATATGCACAACTTTTTTCATTGTTGGCAGAACGCAACAATTTAATTGCTGCTGGCTTTTCTTCCGTACAACAAGAAATCGGAGGATCTACTGTAAATTCTGCGATTTGGGCTGAAATTGTTTCTGCTTGGGTGAACGGCGCAGCTGGCGACGCGGTTAGAGATAAAGAACTGCAAATGGTATGTGAGTCTGCAGAGTTTCCAGGCAAGACTTTGGCTACTACTCAAGACACTTCTGCCGGAGCCGCTTATACTTTACCTTACGAGACTATATATAATAACATAACGTTAACTTTCCTCGCAAGAAAAGAAATGTATGAAAGAGCCTTTTTCGATATTTGGATGGAAGGTATAATAGGTAATGGGCAACCTAAAAATACATCTAGACTGAATAATCCGATACTATCTGCGGGACAAGTAAACTTTTACGACAACATTGTTGGTAGTATAAAAGTTGTTCAGTTGGATACTGAGTCTAACAATGTAGTTACTGCGACTTTAGCCGAAGCTTATCCTATAGCGTTAAGTAGCATGAATTTGAATTGGCAAGAAAATGATACATATCAGAGATTTACTGTAACTTTTGCGTACAGATATCACAATGTTGATTACGACAATTTTGAAATAAACTTGGAATGATTTATGAAAAGGAGTAAATAGTATGGCTTTACCAAAAATTAAAACGGCAACTCATGAGTTGACACTCCCGTCTAATGGAGTCAATTTGACTTATCGCCCCTTTCTTGTTAAGGAGCAGAAAATTTTATTGATGGCATTAGAAAGTGAAGAACAATCAGAAATGCTTAGAGCAATAAAACAAATTATCGCAAATTGTGTGGTTGGGGAAATTGACATAGATTCTCTGCCTATGTTCGATTTGGAATATGTTTTTTTACAATTGCGGGCTCGTTCTGTTGGTGAAATTATTGATTTGAATCTTTCTCACTTTAATGGTGAAAACTCTGAAGGTGAAAAATGTGAGGGCTCTTATCAGTATGCGTTGGACTTATTACAAGTCGAAGTCTTCAAAGAAGAAGGCCACGATCCAAAAATTATATTGGACGAAGAGGATGGTATTGGAATTATACTTAAATATCCAACATTGAATATGGCAGACAATATTCAAGAAGCGGCAGAAAAATCTCAAATCGAAGTCATTACCGATATGGTAGTTACTTGTGTGGATGTGATTTTTGACAAAGATGATGTATATCCTGCGTCAGAATCTACGCACGAAGAAATTTCAGAATTTCTAAATGAACTGTCGCAAGAACAGTTTGAAAAGATTACAAACTTTTTTAGTTCTATGCCAAAACTAAAAAAAGATATTCAGTGGACTTGTCCCCTATGTGAAAAGGATGAGACTACTGAGTTGGAGGGAATGGCAAATTTTTTCGCATAGGCTTGTCTCATGACAATCTTTTAAATTATTATAAAACAAACTTTGCTATGATGCAACATCATAAATATAGTTTGACTGAACTTGAAGATATGATACCGTTTGAAAGGGAGATTTATTTGGCTCTACTTTCAGAACATGTGAAAAAAGAAAATGAAAAAATAGAAGAACAAAACAGGAAAATGCAGTCTAGAAGACGGTAATATAGAGAGAATTAAATGGCATCTAATTTACAAAGATTCGGCGGTTTCATTGGCGATAAAGTCAAAGGCGCTGCATCAGATTTTGCTTTTGGCGCAAAATCTGCTGTATATTCTGCAAATCCTGCTATATTTTCTGGCATGGAAAGTGGTATAGATGCTCTGAAAAAAGAGTTTTCCCGAACGCGAGAACAGGATAATAGAAAAAATAAAAGAGAACAAGCCGAACAAAAACGTCAAAGAGGTTTTCAAGAAGAAAATAATCGCGAAAGAAAATATGCTGAACTACAACAGCAAAAAATCTTTGAGTCGATGGACGATAAACTTGAAAAGATTCTCAAAGCATTAACTAAAAGTTCAACCGGATATAAAGAAAATTTTGAATTTTCTCTCACTGATCTTATACCCCCATTTCTTGCTGGGACTGTTGCTGGGACTGAAGATATTATTCGAGCTTCTAGACAAATTGCTCAAACCGCCCAAGCGGCCGCCCGTGGTGTTACTCAGGTCACTCGGGCTATAAGACCGCCAAGAATTGGTGGACCCAGACCGCCAAGAATTGGTGGACCCACACCGCCAAGAATTGGTGGACCCAGACTGCAAGGATTTGGTCAAAATTTTGGTGGAGCCAGAATTATTGAGGGCGAATTTAAAATTTTACAACAAACCATGAATGAAAGGTTTCTTTCTAGTTTAAGAACATTCACAACTTCAATAAAAGAAAGTCTTACTGTAGAAAAATTGTTACAACCTTTTCTTGTTACGGCTGCAGCAATAAAATCTTTATTTGTTGGTCCCACCGGATTAATAACAAAGATTATGGCGCCATTTGTAGCTATAGGAACTACAATAAAAAATTTACTGTCTGCAATAAAATCTACTGAAGTTGTATCTAGGTTTTTGGCTTTCCTTAAAGAATCTCAATTTCTAAAAAATATATTAAATGTTGGTCGACAATTTTTGGTGTTTTTTGGTAGGTTGTTGGGCCCTATATTCGGAGCCATAAACGCATTTTTCGATGATGATTATTTGGCACAACAGGTCGACAAAGATGTTAAGGACTTGGGATTCGCAGAAAGACTTGCAGGATTTATTGGTGGTTGGGTTGGTGGACTTTTTGATGCAATATATTTTATTGCAGCCAAATTGACCTCGTGGATAACGGGGACAGATTATGATAAAATCATGGGAGATAACGAAGGTATATTTACAGAAAAAATAACTGGATTTTTTGATTTTCTTTTTGATTGGATAGGGACAGGCATTGATGCTTGGACTGCTTGGTTTAACGGGGACGATAACGAACTTAATAAAAAATTAAAAGATTTAGCTTGGTTAGAATTTCAAATAGCAGCACCTTTGCTGGGGATTTTTAATGAAATAAAATGGAGTTTCCAAGAAACTGTTGCTTTAATGGTTTTGAAGATGAGTGAAATTGGTGATTGGTTTATTGAACAAGGGTTACAGTTTAAAAAGTGGTGGATACAAAATATAGAATTTGGTACAGAAGATGTTGCTAGCAAGCTTATGAACAATATAGTTTCTTGGTACGAATCGGTAATCAACGGGATTATAGATGGAATCAATGGGTTTATTGACGATGCCTTTGATGCGATGCCATATTGGCTCGCGGATAATTTGCCGGAAAGTGTGTCTAGGGAAAATTTGAAACTTGGTAATAAAAAATTTGATAGATACGTCCCAGCTACCGACAATAAAGGTAGGGAAGAAAGAATAGGGGAGATAGACGATGAGATAAAATCGCTCGGGACCGAATCTAAACAAAATTATGATGCCAAAATGGCTGACATAGAAAATGAAAGAACTTTTTTCTATAATTATCTTGCGGAACAAGAAAAGAAATTAGCTGAAGACTCTGAAATTGCCAAAGAATCTTATACACCAGATGAACAATTACCAACTAAATCCGATACAAAAGATCAGACCGAGGCTATAACGGAAGCCTCCATTGAAATCTCTGAAGAAGAAAAATTGCATCAACAGAGACTTGCTGATGCTGCGGCAGCACAACAGGAAGAACTCAACACTAGAATGCGGGAAGAATATTCTCGTGGTGTTGATAAAATGTTGGCTGGTCAGTCTGAACTTGTTCGAGGATTGCTTGGGCCTTTGCTCAAGGGGCAAGAAGGTGGTGGGCCGTTAGGAACAATATTTAAAAATATTTTTGGCAATGACAGCCCGTTGGGTGGTATAGGTGATGCACTCGGAAATCTTTTAGGTAAAGGTAAGGGCGGATTGTTTGATAGCGTTTCGGGATTCTTCAAAAATACTTTTGGTGGCCTTAAAGAAACCGTATCTGAATTTACTAATTTATTTAAAGTAGGTGGTGGCGGTACTAGTGTAGGAAAAAGTATTTTTAGTACGCCAGGTTTTGGTGGTGGCACTGGAGGCATGAATCCATTAACCGCACTTTTAGGATCTACTGTAACGGAGAAACTTGGATTATCGGGTGTTGGTGCTAACGCCGCGTTTGACGTTACGAAAAGTTTGTTAACGCCTGGAACTGGAATGGCTGGAATTAAAGGTGCACTCGCTGGGCCTGGCGGATTTGCTGGCGGGCTTGGTGCTATAATGAGCATCTTTAATGGTGATTCTACAACTCTTGGTGGCGCACTAAGCGGCGGATTGGGTATATATCAATTGTTTAAAGGCGGCGGACTGGCCAGCATGCTCGGCGGTGGTATTTCACAGCTGGGTGCTAAGATGACTGCTCAAGCTGCTGCAAACTTTATGGCAGCGAACGCCGGACCCTACTCTTTGGCATATGCCGGTAAACAAGGAATATTGGGTGCAGCTGGAAACGCTC
>Ga0075475_10000205_pt1 | contig 25606 bp, 20 predicted proteins | sample DEB08_DNA_10_FD_76342 | JGI IMG/M metagenome (GOLD analysis project Ga0075475, IMG submission 76342) | Aqueous microbial communities from the Delaware River and Bay under freshwater to marine salinity gradient to study organic matter... | ecosystem: Environmental > Aquatic > Marine > Coastal ... | reverse complement strand
TTCGACATCACGGTGTCGCGGCCCGCCTCGGGACTTCCGGTGGGCGGCGACCTCGAGTACGCCGACGAACTCACTCTCGGCCGCGCCATCAGTGGTCGCCGTCGTCTTGACGACTGAGCTCGGACGCGGTCCGAGGCACTGATCAGTCCTGACCGCGGGCGGAAAATGAGCCAGGACCGGGACAGTGCCCCGGAACCACATAGCGAGATCAACCCCCCGCTCATGTATGACGATTACGTTACGAAAATGACGAAACCACGTCAAAGATTGGGGCGAACTAGCCCCTGATCAGGGGTGATGTGGTGCAGCTCAGACAGTCCGCACGATGATGGCGTCACCTTGGCCGCCACCGCCGCAGAGTGCAGCGGCACCGACCCCGCCACCTCGGCGGCGGAGTTCGTGCAGCAATGTGAGAGCCACGCGGTTGCCGCTCATGCCGATCGGGTGGCCGAGGGCGATGGCACCACCGTTCACGTTGACGACATCGTCGGAGATGCCGAGTTCCCGCATCGAAGCGATCCCGACTGCGGCAAAGGCCTCGTTCAACTCGAACAGGTTCATGTCGGCGACCTTCATTCCCACTTTGGCGAGGGCAGCGTTGATCGCTCGACTCGGCTGGGTGAGAAGTGATGCGTTGTCGGGTCCGGCGACCATGCCGTAGCTCACGACCTGTCCGAGCGGAGCGACGCCACTCGCCTTCATCGCCTTCTCGCTCATGATCACCATGGCCGACGCACCGTCGCTGATCTGTGAGGCATTGGCAGCCGTGATGGTTCCTTCCTTGTCGAAGGCCGGCTTCAAAGTGGCGAGTGTGTCCATGGTGGTCTCGGCGCGCACACCTTCGTCGGTGGCCACGATCTTGGGGTCACCTTTGCGCTGCGGGATGCTGATCGGCACGATTTCTTCAGCCAACTTGTCGACAGCGGCTGCCGCTCGCTGATTGCTCTTCATGGCCAAATCGTCTTGCTCAGCCCGCGTGATTCCACCGCCCGTGTAGCGCTCGGTTCCGAGGCCCATGAGACACGCATCGAATGCACACCAGAGTCCGTCAGCGATGATCGCATCGCGCAGTTCGGTGTTGCCGTAACGGAATCCACCACGCGCTCCATCGGCAAGATAAGGAGCATTGGTCATGCTCTCCATGCCACCGGCGATCACGATGTCGGCGTCACCGGCCTGGATCATTTGGTCGGCGAGATAGATCGCGTTGAGACCAGACAGGCACACCTTGTTCACGTTGACCGCCGGAACGTTCATCGGGATACCGGCCTTGACGGCGGCCTGACGACTCGGGACCTGACCCTGACCGGCCATGAGCACCTGACCCATGATCACGTGATCGACGTCCGCGCCCGACACTCCGGCTCGCTCGAGGGCCGCCTTGATGGCGACGCCACCCAGATCGGCAGCCGAGAACGAGGCGAGGGCGCCGCTCATCTTTCCGATCGGGGTACGGGCTCCGGCGACGATGTAGGAACCAGGCATGGTGGACCTTTCGAGATGGTGCACATGGCACGACTGACGTGCCCCGAACTTACCCCTCAGTAACCACTTGCCTTATATTCGCCTGATGGACAAGATCCGCGACGCCATTCTCGCCGGGGCCGATTCGGCTGCACTCGCCGCCTTGCCGGTTCCCGAGAGTTATCGGGCCGCCTTCGTGCGGGCCGAGGACACCGCCATGTTCGAAGGTATGGCTTCTGACGCCAAGGATCCGCGCCAGAGCATCCATATCGGCGACGTGCCAACGCCCGAACTCGCTCCCGACGAGGTGTACGTGGCTGTGATGGCCAGCAGCATCAACTTCAACACCGTGTGGTCGAGCATCTTCGAGCCGGTGTCGACGTTCGGTCCGATGAAGCGACTGGCGCGCGAGAGCGAGTGGGCGAAGCGTCACGATCAGCCGTATCAGGTGATCGGTAGTGACGCGTCCGGTGTGGTGGTGAAGGTGGGATCGGCCGTTCGGCTCTGGAAGCCGGGTGATCACGTGACCGTGCACTGCAATCACGTCGACGATCAGGACAACACCGCTCACGACGACTCGATGCTCGCTGCCAACCAGCGCATCTGGGGGTACGAGACCAACTTCGGCGGACTCGCCGATCTGTCGGTGGTGAAGGCCAATCAACTCATGCCCAAGCCCGCCCATCTCACGTGGGAAGAAGCGGCCGTCAACGCATTGTGCAACTCGACGAGTTACCGCATGCTCGTGTCGCAGAACGGCGCCGCCATGAAGCAAGGCGATGTCGTTCTGATCTGGGGAGCCACCGGTGGAATCGGTGCCTACGCCACGCAATACGTGTTGAACGGCGGCGGCATCCCTGTGTGCGTGGTGTCGAATGCCGAGAAAGCGAAGATCCTGCGCGACATGGGTGTCGAGGCGATCATCGACCGCAAGGAAGCCGGTTACAAGTTCTGGAAGGACGAGCACACGCACGACGAATCCGAATGGCGTCGACTCGGCAGCGACATCCGCGATCTGGTGGGCGAAGATCCCGACATCGTTTTCGAACATCCGGGTCGTTCCACGTTTGCGGCGTCGATGTACGTGGCCAAGCGTGGTGGCACGGTGGTCACGTGTGCAGCCACGAGCGGATTCATGATGGAGTTCGACAACCGACATTTCTGGATGCGACTGAAGCGACTCGTCGGCAGTCACTTCGCCAACTATCAGGAGGCGTGGCAGGCCAACCGATTGATCGCCAAGGGAATGATCCATCCCGTGATCAGCCAGACGTTCGCGCTCGACCAGACCGGAGAAGCGGCGTTTCAGATCCACCACAACATGCACGAGGGCAAGCTCGGGGTGTTGTGTCTGGCCCCCGAAGAGGGTCTCGGAGTGACCGACCCAGAACTACGCGCCAAGGTGGGAGAAGCGAACCTCACTCGATTCCGTCGTTGATGGAATCTCGTGGCAGGCTGACGACATGATCCTCACCGAAATCGACCACGTGGCCATCGCCGTCAAGGATCTCGAGGCCGCAATCGACTACTACCAGCGAGCGTTCGGCGCGAGCGTCGATCACCGAGAAGTGGTCGAGGGCGACGGTGTCGAAGAAGCCTTGCTGAAAGTGGCCGAGAGTTACGTGCAGTTGCTGACACCGACCCGTGACGACAGCCCGGTTGCCAAGGCGATCGAAAAGCGTGGTGAGGGTCTGCACCACATCGGATATCGCGTCGACGACTGCGCAGCGGCATTGAAGGCGATGGTGGATGCCGGTGCCACACCGATCGACAAGGCGCCGCGTCCGGGGAGTCGTGGCACCACCGTGGCCTTCATTCATCCGAAGGGCTCGTTCGGCACCCTCATCGAACTCGTCCAGGAGTGATCTTTCCGGAGTCTTGAGCCACGACACACGGCGGTCGTGTCAGCCTCGTCCTCTCGAGGGAATTCCCGAGAAGGAGGACGTGATGTCAATCGTGTTGGGTGGGTTCGCTGGTGTTGCACTCTGGTTCGCAACCGCGCCGATCGCCTCGAGATTCGTGGTGCGAAGTCGCCGAGACATCGTGATCTGGACGACGATCTCATCGGTTCTGTCGGCGATCGTCACTGCGAAGTGGGGAATTTCATCGATCAGTGCTGCGGCGGTGATCTTGGTGGTCGGATTCATGGTTCTGGCCGAGATCGACATCGCATGTCGGCGTCTGCCGCGCGAGATCAGTTACCCGCTCGCGACGTTCGTCCTGGTGCTCGTCGGCGTACAGGCGTTGGGTGAAGGTGATGCGCAACGGCTGGTCGACGCGTTGTTCGGGACACTGTTGGCCACCACGTCGATGTTCGTTCTCTACGTGCTGAGTCGAGGTGGGCTCGGAGACGGTGACGTTCGAATGGCACCGGCTCTCGGCACGGCAGCCGCCTTCGGCGGGATCAGCACGTTGTGGGCGACGATGCTCGTGTCGTTCGTCTCGGCAGGGCTATTCGTCGCGACGTGTCTGGTGCTCGGGCGGATGACCCGTTCGTCGGTGATCCCGTTCGGCCCCTTCCTGATCGGTGGAGCCATCGTGGCGATTCTCATCACGTGACACCCGGTACTTCGATCGGAATCCCATCGAAGTTTTCATCTCGTCGTGAGTGACTTCGCCAATCTGATCGATCCGGTCGCCTCGGGTCGGGTGAGTGCCTGCATTGCAGTGTCGAAATCGGGGAGTGCGAACACCTCTCCGTCGTCGGTGACCATCAGAAAGCGATCGAGGCTCGACAGAAAAGTTCGATCGTGGCTCACTGCGACGACGGTTCCTTCGAATCCGTCGAGAGCTTGTTCGAGGGCCTCCGACGATTCGATGTCGAGGTTGTCGGTGGGCTCGTCGAGGAGAAGAACGTTGTGGCCGTCGAGTTCGAGGCACAAGATCTCGAGTCGTGCCTTTTGTCCGCCCGAAAGAGTGGGGAAGTCCTGTCGAGCATTCCCGTGGAGGCCGTATCGCGCGAGTGCGCGCATCGACTTCTCGTCGTCGACGAGTCGATCCCGAACGATGTCGATCACCGCTCGACCCCTGAACTCCGGCCGATCGTTCACCTGAGTGAACATGCCGACAGAGGTGCGAGGACCAAAGGTGATCGTTCCTCGGTCGGGTGAGCTCTTACCGGCGAGTACGTCGAGCAGATGGGTTTTTCCCGTCCCGTTCGGGCCGATCAAGCCGAGTCGCTCACCGTGATGGATCTCGTCACCGAAGGGGAGAAAGAGATCGTCGATGGCGACTCCTTCGATCTTGGCGACGCGCCGAGCGGCGTCCGCGCCACGCAGCCGAACGTGAATGCGCTGATCGGGGACCGGAGGTGGAGGAGGTCCGGCGGCCACGAACTTCTCCCAGCGAGTCTCGGCGGCATTGGCCTTGGTCGCGTTCTTGAAGTTCTGAGCGGCGCGTTGCTTCATGATCTTCATGTGGTGGAAGAGTCGACGTTCTTCGTCGTTCCATCTCTTCAGGTGGTCTCCGAGCTGTTCCTGGCGCCTGGCTCGTGCCTCGGGAAACGTGGTGTACGAGCCACCGTGGACCCACGCACCCGAACCCTCGATCACCACGATCTTGGTGGCGACTCGCTCGAGAAGGGCACGATCGTGACTCACCATCAGAACGGTGCTCTTCGTCTCGAGGAGGCGTTCTTCGAGCCACCGGCGAGTCGGAATGTCGAGATAGTTGTCTGGTTCGTCGAGAAGGAGGACATCGGCTCCCGACGTGAGCAGTAGGTCGAGAACGAGTCGTTTGCGTTCGCCACCCGACAACTCGGACACCAATCGACGAGAGAAGTCGTCGACTTTCGTCTTGACACTTCGTTCGGCCGCGGCGAACCATCTCGTCTCGAGCTCGTATCCGCCGAGATCACCCCAATCGGCCAGAGCATTGGCGTACTCCATCGCCCCATCGGACGGATCGTTCGCGAGACGACGCTCGGAGGCGGCCAGACGACGTCCCGCCGTTCGCAGTGTGGGGGGAGCGACTTCGATGAGCATGTCGCGCAACGAATCCGTCGGACGAGACATGCCGACGTCCTGCGTCATCGAGAGCATCGTTCCCACGATGCTGTGATCACCGTCGTCGGATTCGATCTCGCCGGAAAGTATCCGCAGGATCGTGCTCTTGCCGACCCCGTTCGCTCCGACGAGCGCAGCCCGATCGCCGGGTGCGACACCGAACGTCACATCGAAGAAGAGTTGGTCTCCTCCTGGAGGTGCATAGGCCAAGTCGGACACCGAAATGCTCACTGGACCATTCTTCCGTCCCCCGACGTCATTCGGACATCGTGCGATCGGGCATCATGTTCGTGTGATCGTTCATCTGGTCGACGGGACCTACGAGTTGTATCGGCAGCACTACGGCCAGGCGGTCCGGTCGTCGACCCCGTCGCCGAATGCCGCAACCATCGGAGTGTTGAATTCGACGTTCCAGTTGCTCACCGACGGTGCCACACACATCGGAGTGGCCACCGATCACGTGATCGAAAGTTTTCGCAACGACCTCTACGACGGCTACAAGACATCGGAAGGTATGGAACCCGAGATCCTCGGTCAGATCCCGATCGTGGAGGAGGCCCTGCGCTCGATGGGTGTGACGGTGTGGGCGATGGAGGAGTACGAGGCCGACGACGGCCTGGCCTCGGCGGCCGCTGTCGCTGCCGGCGATCGACGCGTCGAGCAGGTGCGGATCCTCAGCCCCGACAAGGATCTCGGTCAATGCGTCGTCGGCGAACGCGTCGTGCAGGTCGATCGGCGCAAGATGGCCAAAGACGGCAGCGGACTCGTTGACGAGGCCGCGGTGATCGCGAAGTTCGGCGTACCTCCGGCGAGCATCGCGGATTGGCTCGCGCTCGTAGGCGATACCGCCGACGGTTTTCCGGGTCTCCCGGGTTGGGGGGCCAAGTCGGCGAGTTCCGTTCTCGCCGTGTACGGCCACATCGATCGCATCCCCGATCGAGCTGATGAATGGCAGGTTCCCAATCTGCGTGGTGCGGTCAAACTTGCCGCCGCGTTGGCCGACAATCGCGACCTGGCGACGCTGTTCCTGAAGATCGCCACCGTCGTGACCTCGGTGCCGGTCGGTCGAGTCGACGACTGGTCGTGGACCGGTCCGACCGACGACTTCTCGGATTTCTGCGCCGATCTCGGTGTTCCACGACTCGCCGATCGCGTGGCGAAGTTGGCCGAGTCTCGCGGGCGGTAGCCTGACGTCGTCTTTTCCTGTCCAGTGAGGTGACGGCCGGGTCCTGTGCAACGGGCCCCCGTGAATCAGGTCAGGACCGGAAGGTAGCAGCCTTCAGCGGATCAGTTCGTGTGCCGCAGATCGCCTGGCCGTTGCCTCACCGGACAGGAAAAGGCCATCGGGAAGGATGCGAGAGCGGCCGAATCGGCAGCACTGGAAATGCTGTGACCTCGCAAGGGGTCCGTGGGTTCAAATCCCACTCCTTCCGCCATGGACGACGTCGAAGCGATGTCCATCGCGCTCAACGAAGCGCGTCGTGCTCTCGAACACGACGACGTTCCGGTGGGAGCCGTGGTCGTACACGATGGTCGGGTGATCGCCGCCCGCCACAACGAGCGCGAGACGTCGGCAGACCCGACGGCTCACGCCGAAGTTCTCGCCTTGCGTGATGCTGCGACTGCGCTCGGTCGGTGGAGACTCGACGATTGCACTCTCGTGGTGACGCTCGAACCCTGTGTGATGTGTGCGGGAGCTTTGCTGAACGCGCGCATCGGCCGACTGGTGTACGGAGCGGCCGATTTGAAGGGCGGAGCCACGGCCAGCCTGTACAACGTGTGCGCTGACCCCCGTCTGAACCACAATCCTCCCGTGCGGCACGGAGTGTCGGCGGCCGAATCGACCGAGTTGCTCGAGACGTTCTTCGCGTCACGTCGCTGATCGGAGTTCGAAGTGGTTCGGCCGAATCCGTTGAGGCAGTGGCTTGCGGCCAACCCTCTTCGTCTGTTGCCGGCGTCGTTCGCCGCGCTGATCGCGACGGGAACCGTATTGTTGAGACTCCCGTTCTCACAGGCGGACGGACGAGAAATCGGTCTGTTGGAATCGTTGTTCACAGCGACGAGTGCCGTGTGCGTGACCGGATTGACCGTGGTCGACACCGCAACGGCATGGTCGGGATTCGGCCAGTCGGTGATCCTCGCCCTCGTTCAACTCGGTGGACTCGGAATCGTGACCCTGGTGAGCGTGGCAATACTCCTCGTCTCGGATCGGATCGGCGTGGCCCATACGAGAGCTCTGGCCGCCGAAGTGGGAACCGACACTTACTCCAGCATCAGCCGTCTCGTTCGCGCCATCGTGATCACCACTCTCGTGTTCGAGGCGGTCTTTGCAATCCTGCTCGCCCTTCGATTCCACTACGCGCACGGTTACGACGCCTGGTCGTCGCTCGCGCACGGCACCTTCCACAGCATCTCGGCGTGGAACAACGCCGGCTTCTCGTTGAACTCCGACAGCCTCAGCAGCTTCGCCTCCGACTTCTTCGTACTCGGGGCCGTCTCGGTTGCCGTGATCGTCGGCGGGATCGGTTTTCCGGTGTTGAGGGGCATCGCAACGCACCGACACCACTGGAGTCGTTGGACCCTTCATTCCAAATTGATGGTGGCGAGCACCGGTGTACTTCTCGTGGTGGGATTCCTCGGTTTCTTGGCGTTCGAATGGTCGAATTCCGAGACCCTCGGTGCTCTGCCATCAGGCGACCGGGTGGGAGGTGCCTTCTTCATGTCGGTGCAACCCCGAACGGCCGGATTCAACGCAGTCGACACCACTGCACTTTCCGAAGAGTCCATCGTGGTGTCGATCGTGATGATGTTCATCGGCGGAGGAAGTGCGTCGACAGCTGGGGGAATCAAGGTCACCACGTTCGCGTTGCTGGCCTATGTGATGTGGGCCGAAGTGCGCGGTGATCGGGACGTCAACGTGTTTCATCGGCGCATTCCGGAATCGGTCCAGCGGCTCGCTCTCACCGTGAGTCTCGCCGGCGTCGGCATTCTCACCGTGGCGACTCTCGCGCTCATGGTGATCGGCGACGGTGGTCTGGCCACCAGCGCGTTCGAGGCGGTATCGGCCCTGTCGACCGTGGGGCTGTCGAACGGGCTCACCGCCGAACAGGACGGAGCCGGCCAAATTCTTCTCACTGCATTGATGTTCGTCGGTCGACTGGGCCCGGTCACGTTGGCGACCGCCATCACCTTGAGGAGTCGCCCCAACCTGTTTCGGTATCCGACCGACCAACCTTTGATCGGTTGACGGGTGAGCCTCGTATCGTTGTCGATCGAGGAGCGATCCGGGGAGAACGACGATGACGACCACCAATCCAGCCACCATTGATCCCGACGACCGCAGCGGAGTCCTCGTCGTCGGCTTGGGTCGATTCGGTGAGGCGTTGGCGCTGGGTCTGATCGCTCAGGGAATCGATGTCCTGGCCGTCGACTTCGACGAGGAAATCGTCCAGCGTCTGTCCGGTGACATCCCGAACGTCGTACAGGCCGATGCCACCTCGGCGCGTGCACTCCGCCAGATCGGGGCCGACAACTTCCGACGCGCCGTCGTGGCCATTGCCACCAACATCGAGGCATCGGTTCTGGCGAGCCTCGCTCTCATCGATGAATTGAAGATTCCGACCGTGTGGGCCAAGGCGCTGTCGCTCGAACATTCCAAGATCCTCGAACGGGTGGGAGTGCAGCGAGTCATTCAACCCGAGCACGACATGGGCCAGCGAACGGCGCGCAGCATCGCTCGTCGCGTCAACGACTACTTCACGGTGGAGGCGGATTTCGCCTTGGTCGAAATGGTCGTTCCACCGCGCTATGCCAACAAGAAGTTGGGTGACACGGCGATTCGCGTCGACTACGGCGTGACCGTGGTCTGCATCAAGCCGCCCGGTGGCCCGTTTCAGCACGCCGATCAGACGACCGTGCTCCTTCCTGACGAGATGATCCTGCTCGCTGGCCATCCGAAGGACCTCGACCGCTTCGTCGCAGACGCCTGAAACGGCCGGTAGCCTCGCTCGACGGAAGGGTGCCCGAGCGGCCGAAGGGACACGCCTCGAAAGCGTGCGACGTGCAAGCGTCCGTGGGTTCAAATCCCACCCCTTCCGCCAGTTGGTTCGATGTGAGTGGGCCTAACGGTGCCGTCTGTTCAGCACTCCGTGCCGTCGTCCGGGGGCACCAGGTCGATCAGGTAGCGATCGACGACGTCCTGAGCGCATTCACTCGCGCTGTACCCGGTGTGTTGTTCGGCATCCACCACGAGAAGGCGACCGTCCTCCAGAGCGCGAGCCATGTTTCGTGAACTCTCGAGTGGTGTCGAGGCATCACCGGTCGTACCGATCACGATGACGGGTCCGGCTCCGATGCCGGTGACGTCGATTCGTGGATCGACGGCATCGGGCCAAAAGGTGCAGGAATAGTTACCGGTCGTGTACGGCGAGAAGCGCGGCGCGGCTTCTTGGAAGCGTGGGACGAACGAGTCGGCTTCTTCGATGGTGAACCGCTCGTCGTCGTCGGCGCAGCCGATCGCGATGAAGGCCTCGAGTTCGTTGCCGTACGAACCGTCGGGTTGGCGTTGGTAATAGGCGTCCCACAGTTGGAGAAGACCACTGCCGTCACCGTCGACGGCTTCGGCGAGGGCGCTTTCGAGGGTCGACCAATACTTCTGGTCGTACATGGCCTGCGCGACAGCGGTCAGGGCCATTCCCCGTGTGAGGTCGGGACGGCCATTTCGAGTCGGTAGTGGGTTCTCGTCGATGAACTCCATGAGATCGTCGAATGCACTCTCGGCGTCGCCGTCATTGTGGATCTTGCACGATCTGTTTCGTGAGCACTGTTCGAGGAAGCGGCTGATCGCCTCTTCGAAGCCGCGAAGCTGTTGGACACTCGCTTCGATCGGATCGGCGTCGGGGTCGGCGGCACCGTCGAGAATCGCTGCTCGAACCGTGTCGGGAAAGAGTGTCACCCATACGGCACCGAGTTCGCTTCCGTAGGAGAACCCGAAGTAACTGATGGTTTCCTCACCGAGAGCGCGACGCAGGCTGTCCATGTCGCGAGCGGTGTTGTTGGTGCCGGCGTGATCGAGAATTCCCGGATTGCTCTTCTCACAAAGGTCGACGTATTGGCGAAGTAGGTCGATCCCCGCTTGTTTTTCGGCTTCGGTGTCAGGAGTGATGTCACCTTCGGTGAACCAGAGGTCGTAGTCGTCGACGCAGTCGATCGCCGGGATCGACTCCCCGGTTCCGCGCGGATCCCAACCCACCACGTCGAAGCGATCGAGAATCGCATCGGAGTAGATCTGAGTCGCGGCGAAAGCGAGTATCGACCCTCCGAAACCAGGTCCACCGGGGTTGACGAGCAGCGACCCGATTCGTCGCTCGGGATCGCGAGCCAGGTGCCGCGCGACGTACAACGAGATCGTCTCACCGTCGGGGTCGTCGTAGTCGAGGGGGACGTCGAGATATCCGCATTCCACTCCATCGAGACAGTCGTCCCAGGCGATCGACGTCGGATCGGAGTTGTCAGATGTCGTCGAGGACGACGACGCCGGAGTGTCGGACGAGTCGATCAAGTCGATCGAGGAATCGGCACCGCATCCCGCGAGAAGAACGAACCACGCGAAACCAATGGTTAGACGACGGGACATCACGTCACCCTAGAGACATGTTTCCGGCCCGGCAATGCACGACGCCGAATCAACAGTCGACATCGCCGGCCGGTCGAGTGGGATCGATGAGATAGTCGTCGACGGTCCGGGTCGCGCAGTCGTCGGCACCGTAACTGGTGTGATCGAAGGACTCGACCACGACGAGTCGTGCATTGGCGAGCACATCACGCATGCGACGCGTGCCCTCGAGTGGAGTAGCCGGGTCTCCCGTGCTGCCGACGACCAGGAGGGGTGTGGCACCCGACCACTCGACGTCCGGTGGAGGAGTCGGCTCGATCGGCCAGTGAGCGCAGAGCAGCAGTTCGTACAGAACACTGGCTCCAAGACGCGGTGAGACGAGGGCGAGGTTGTCCATAGCTCGGAAGGCGTCGTCGACGGTGAGATCTGCCTGTCGATCGAGGCAGGTGATGGCAACGTACGAATCGATCGAGTCATCGGGATGACCGTCGCGCCATCCACCGAAGTAGCTGTCGTAAAGAGAGAGCAAACGATCGCCGTAGCCGCGGGCTGCCTCGGCGAGCGCCTGGTCGAGCAGCACCCATGACTCTTTTCTGTAGAGAGCGTTGAACACTGCGATTTGAGCGACACCCTCACCGACTGGTGGTCGGTCACCGGCGACGACGAGGGGAAAGCGGGCCAGGTCGGACATCAGCCGATCGAACACCGACCGGGCATCATCGAGACCGGTCACGAATTCGCAGCCGTTCTCGTCACACTCGTCCAAAAAGGCCTCGAGACTTCGTTCGAAGCCGATCGATTGGAAAGTGAGCCAGTCGACGAGGTCGAGAGTCGGATCGGCGGCGGCATCGAAGACCGCTGCATGCACGGTGTCCGGGAACATCGTGACCCAGGTGGCTCCGAGTTCGCTGCCGTACGAGTAGCCGAGGTAGCTCGCCCTTTCCTCGCCGAGAAGGCGGCGGACGAAATCGATGTCGCGAGCGGCGTCAGCGGTTCCGACGTGGGCCAGTAGGTCACCGACGTTCTGGATGCACGAGTCGACGAAGCTCCGTGCCGCGGCGACGATCGCCATGCGCTCGGAGGGAGTCTCGGGAGTCGGATCGAGAGAGAAGTACGCGTCGATGTCGTCGGTGCAGTCGAACTTCGGCCGCGACCCCGACGTGCCTCGAGGATCCCATCCGACGATGTCGAAGCGGTCGAGGACGACGTCGGAAAAGTTCCACCGAGGGTCGATAGCCAGCCAAATGGATTCGGCGCCTGGTCCACCTGCGTTCGTGAAGAGGACTCCGATGCGTTCACTCGGCTTGCGGGCGCGATGACGCGCGACCAGCAGGTCGAAGGTCCCGAGACCGGAGTCGTCGTAGTCGACCGGTACCTCGATCACTGCGCAGTCGGCCGGACCCCATGAGCACGGTCCCCACTTCACGGTGGGTGGGGACGACGCTGTCGGGAGAGGCGATGTGAGCGAGGGTTGCGTGTCTGTTGGTCCGTCAGTCGAGCAGGCACCGATGAGTATCGAGATCACGACGAAGATCGTGAGTCGTGCCCTCATCGCTTCGCACAGTAGGTGAAAGTAGCCTCGACCGAGTGCACACCAACCCCCATGCACTCATTCCCCGTGATCGCTCGGCGGTCGAAGGTCAGCGATTCGGCGGACGTTCGTTTCGTCGAGTCTGGACGTTCGCTCGTCCCTACCGACTGAGCATCTCCGGATTCCTGACCACCATTCTCCTGTCTGCGCTGATCGCGCTCGTTCCGCCGTTCGTCTTCCGGGCCATCATCGACGATGCGATTCCCGACGGCGATCGATCGCTGATCTGGTGGCTCGCCGTAGTGGCCGTGATCGCTGCTTTGTTCGACGCGTTCTTGGCCATCGTTCAACGGTGGTTCTCGGCTCGTATCGGTGAGGGTCTCATCTACGACATGCGCGTCGCACTGTTCGACAAGGTGCAGCGCATGCCGGTCGCCTTTTTCACGCGTACCCAGACCGGTTCGTTGATCAGCCGCCTCAACAACGATGTGATCGGAGCTCAGTCGGCGGTCACATCGACTCTCGGCAGTGCCGTCAGCAATGTCGTGGTCCTCGTGACGACATTGGCGGCGATGTTCGCTCTCGAATGGCGACTCACCGTGCTGTCGCTCGTGGTTCTTCCGATCTTCATCGTCCCGGCCAAGCGGGTGGGTCGCAAGCTCCAAGAGATCGCGCGTGAACAGATGGGTCTGAATGCGCAGATGAACACTCAGATGACCGAACGCTTCAATGTGGCCGGCGCGCTCCTGGTGAAGCTCTTCGGACGTCACGCCGACGAGGTGGGTGGGTTTTCCGAAAAGGCCGCTGGCGTGCGTGACACCGGAATCCGGTCGGCGATGTACGGACGTGTGTTCTTCGTGGCGCTCGGTCTTGTCGGCGCCCTCGGAGCCGTGGCGGTGTACGGGATCGGTGCTCAACTTGTGGTGTCGGGTGACATCACTTCGGGAACTCTGGTCGCCCTTGCCACTCTTGTCGCCCGGGTGTATCAACCCCTCACCGGCCTCACCAATGCCCGAGTCGATCTGTTGACCTCGTTCGTCAGTTTCGACCGAGTCTTCGAAGTTCTCGACGTACCGGTGGCAATCGCGGACCGACCCGGTGCGATCGATCTCGTCGATGCGCGTGGCCGGATCGAATTCGATCATGTGACGTTCCGCTACCCCATGGCAGCCGAGGTATCGGTGGCTTCGCTCGAGGCGCCGGGCGCGGCAACGGGAGATCCTGACGTCGATGTGCTGCACGATGTGAATCTCGTGATCGAACCGGGCGAGACGGTGGCCGTGATCGGTGCGTCGGGTGCGGGTAAGTCGACTCTCGTCTCGTTGATCCCGCGTCTCTACGACGCCACTTCGGGAACGGTGCGAATCGACGGGCATGACGTCAGGGATCTGCGCGGCGATTCGTTGAGACGTTCGATCGGCGTCGTGTCGCAGGACCCGCACCTCTTCCACGAGAGCATCGAGTCGAATCTGCTGTATGCACGTCCTGACGCAACAGTCGAGGAGTTGCAGCTGGCCTGCGAACGGGCCCGTATTTTCGACACGATCGATGCCCTGCCCGATGGTCTTCGTACCGTGGTCGGCGAGCGGGGTTATCGCCTGTCGGGTGGTGAGAAGCAGCGTCTCGCGATCGCTCGATTGCTGTTGAAGGATCCGGCCGTGATGATCCTCGACGAGGCGACGAGCCACCTCGACAACGAGAACGAAGCTCTCGTTCAGGCGGCGCTCGACGAGGCCATGCGCGGACGCACCGCCGTCGTCATCGCCCACCGACTGTCGACGATTCGTGACGCCGATCGCATCGTGGTGATCGACGAGGGTCGTGTGGTCGAGACCGGATCACACGACGAGTTGTTGGCCGCCGACGGCGTGTACGCCCGTCAAGTACGCGCCGGGTCCTCGTCGCTGTGGGCCGCCGACCCGACCTGATCGACCAGATGCACGAGGATCAGCGAGGTGCTGGTTGGGCTCCGCGGACGAGACGACCGGGTAGATCGCCGGTGTGCTGCCCACCCGAGAAGGTGATCACACCACGCTTGATGGTGTGTTCGTAACCGGTTGCGGTCTGCATCAGGCGACGACCTCCGGCCGGAAGGTCGTGCACGATTCGTGGCGGGAGGGCCGACAGGGCGGCCATGTCGATCACGTTGAGGTCGGCGAGATATCCGGGAGCCACCACACCTCGATCGAGCCAGCCGACATGACTTGCCGTTCTTTGCGTGAGGTGATGCACCATCAACTCGACGGGCAGGCGACCGTCGTCGTGTCGGTCCCGAGTCCACAGGGCGAGTGCTGTCGTCGACATGCTGCCGTCGCATATGGCGCCGCAATGCGCACCGGCATCGGAGAGTCCGAGCACGGCGTTCTTGCGGAGCAACATTTCGCGCACGTCGTCGAGGTTTCCATGCGAGAAGTTGAAGAGCGGCTTGTAGAGCAGCTTGTTGCCGTCGTCCTCGCACAGCAGATCGATGAGGAACTCGACCACTGGTCGTCCTACGGCTGCAGCACGCGCAGCGATCGAGTCCGACGACTTCGGCTCGTAGTTCACCGGATTCTCCATCGGGAAGATCTTGTGAAAACTGCCGAAGATGTCGAGGGCGAGACCATCGAGTTTGGTGACCGCCTCGGCGTGTTCGGCGACGAGTCGAGTTCGCCGTTCTGGCTCCTGCAATGCCCGAACGATCTCGGGGAGCGGCCGGAACATGATCTCTTGGAAGCTGGGGCAGATCATGAGCGGATGAGCGGTGGCGGTGAGTCCTTGCAGGATGCCGATGGGACGAACCGCGACTTGTGTCTTGAGCGGTGCGCCGCGACCCACCTCGGTGTCGACCCACGCGCCCATCTCGCGCCAGCGATCGGGCAGTTCCTCGGGTTGCTGGACCGTCATGCTCAGCGGACGACCAGTGGTCGAGGCCAGTGCTGCCATGAGCGCCATCTCGTCGACAGCGAAGTCTGAATCGGGGGAGAGATATGCATCGGAGATCAACTGCACGACACCACGGCCGGTATCACCCATGGCCTGCACGAGTGCCAACAACTCGTCGGCCGACGAGAAGCGAGTACCGAGAGGGGCACCGTCTTTCGTGCGATGCACATAAGTGCGGCTGGTGGTGAAGCCGAGGGCTCCGGCCAGAATTCCGTCGCGAACGGCGTCGGCCATCGTGACGAGTTCGGACGCCGTGGGAGCCTCGTTCGGATCGGCGCCCCGTTCGCCCATCACGTAGGCGCGCAGCGGTGCGTGCGCCACCTGTGTGGCCACGTCGATTGCGTACTGACGACGATCGAGCGCATCGAGGTACTGCGGGAACGTCTCCCAGTCCCAGGAGAGTCCTTCGGCGAGTGCCGTTCCGGGAATGTCTTCGACACCTTCCAACATGTTGATGAGATAGTCGTGTTGTTCCTGGGTGGGAATCGCCGGAGCGAATCCGACCCCGCAGTTACCCATCACGATCGAGGTGACACCGTGGATCGACGACGGGGCCAGGATCGGGTCCCAGGTGGCCTGACCGTCGAAGTGGGTGTGGATGTCGACGAAACCTGGTGTCACCATCAGACCCTCGGCATCGATTTCTCGGGTCCCGGAGCCATCGACGTGCGAGGCCACGTCGGTGATGCGGTCACCGCTGACGGCCACGTCGGCCCGGTACCCCGGGGCGCCCGTCCCGTCGACCACCACTGCGTTGCGTATGACCAGGTCGTGCTCGCTCATGTCGCCATTCTGACCGATTTCTGGTCTGACGCATTTCTGGAGGGTGATTTTGACCTGGGAGGTGAAGAACCCGCACCAGAATCCCAGTGACTTGAGTCATGATGACTGAAGTGTTGGGGAGGGGAGGTTGGTTTGATGTGAGGAGGGGGCTAACTTGACACAGGCCGACGCAGGTTTCGACTTCCCCCCGAGAAACCTGCGTCGGACCAGTCTCTCCGGCGGGTCTCCCCCGGTTCACACGAAAGAGGTAGCCACCATGGCCAAGGCAGTCGGTATCGATCTCGGAACCACCAACTCGGTCGTCTCGGTCCTGGAGGCCGGCGATCCAGTGGTCGTTCCCAACTCCGAAGGCGCCCGCACCACCCCGTCAGTGGTCGCCTTTTCGAAGGCCGGTGAAGTTCTCGTCGGTGAGGTGGCCAAACGACAGGCCATCACCAACCCCGATCGCACCTTCCGCTCGGTGAAGCGCCACATCGGCACGAATTGGACGAGCGACGACATCGACGGCAAGAAGTACACACCGCAGGAGATCAGCGCTCGCACTCTCATGAAGTTGAAGCGCGATGCCGAGGCCTACCTCGGTGACACCGTCACCCAGGCCGTGATCACCGTGCCGGCGTATTTCGACGACGCGCAACGAACCGCCACCAAAGAAGCCGGCCAGATCGCCGGACTCGAAGTGCTCCGCATCATCAACGAACCCACGGCTGCCGCACTCGCCTACGGACTCGACAAGGGCAGCGAGGACGAAACGGTTCTCGTGTTCGACCTCGGCGGTGGAACCTTCGACGTGTCGGTTCTCGAGATCGGTGACGGCGTGTTCGAAGTGAAGAGCACCCACGGTGACACCAGCCTCGGCGGTGACGACTGGGACCAGCGCGTGATCGATTGGCTCGTGTCGCAGTTCAAGTCGGCGCACGGTGTCGACCTCTCGGCTGATCGCATGGCGATGCAGCGTCTGAAGGAAGCGGCCGAGAAGGCCAAGATCGAACTCAGTCAGGTGCAGCAGACACAGATCAACCTGCCGTTCATCACTGCCACTCCCGATGGTCCGCTTCACCTCGACGAGTCGCTGTCGCGATCGAAGTTCCAAGAGATGACCGCTGATCTGATCGAACGCTGTCGCATTCCCTTCGAACAGGCGATCAAGGACGCTGGCCTCACCAAGGGTCAGATCAACCACGTGATCATGGTGGGTGGTTCCACTCGAATGCCGGCCGTTCAGGATCTCGTCTTGTCGCTCACCGGTAAGGAGCCGAACAAGACGGTCAACCCCGACGAAGTGGTGGCGGTCGGTGCGGCCATCCAGGCCGGTGTGTTGAAGGGTGACGTGAAGGACGTTCTCCTTCTCGACGTCACCCCGCTGTCACTCGGTATCGAGACCAAGGGTGGCGTGATGACGAAGCTCATCGAACGCAACACCACCATTCCCACCAAGCGCACCGAAGTGTTCACGACTGCCGAAGACATGCAGCCGTCGGTCGAGATCCATGTCTTGCAGGGTGAGCGCGAGATGGCGATGTACAACAAGACACTCGGCAAGTTCCAGCTGGTCGATCTTCCGCCGGCACCGCGCGGTGTTCCGCAGATCGAAGTCACCTTCGACATCGATGCCAACGGCATTGTGCATGTGAGCGCCAAGGATCGAGCCACTTCGAAGGAGCAGTCGATGACCATCAGCGGTCAGTCGACGTTGTCGAAGGACGACATCGATCGCATGGTGAAAGATGCCGAGGCTCATGCCGAGGACGACCGCCAGCGCCGCGAAGAGGCCGAGGTGCGCAACAACGCCGACTCGCTCGTCTACCAGACCGAGAAGATCTTGCGTGAGCAAGGTGACAAGGTCTCGGCCGACGAGAAATCCGCTGTCGAAACTCCGCTTGCCGATCTCAAGAAGGCGCTCGAAGGCAACGACAACGCGAGCATCAAGGCGGCGACCGAGGCTCTCATGTCGGCCAGTCAGGCCTTCAGTCAGAAGCTCTACGAGTCGGCGGCCCGTGACGAGAACGCAGCCGGTACGTCGGCATCGGGTGCTGGTTCGTCGAACGATGACGAGATCGTCGACGCCGAGATCGTCGACGCCGACAAGTGAGCTGATCGATGGACGCCGACATGGTCGAGACCGACGAGAGCGCCCCCGAGTCCGAGGGCGTCGACTCGGCGACCGAAGTGGCCGAGGCCGCCGAAGTCGTGGAACATGACATCGATTCGCTTCTTGCCGAACGGGATTCGTTCCGCGACATAGCGCAGCGATTGCAGGCCGATTTCGAGAACTATCGCAAACGGGTCACCGCTCAGACCGCCGACGAAGTGGAGCGGGCGACTGGCCGATTGGCCGAAGCCTTGCTCCCGCTCCTCGACGCGTGCGAGGCGGCCTTCGTCGCTCATCCGGTCGAAATCGAGCCGCTCTTCAACCTGCTTCTCGGCGAATTGAAGAAAGTTGGCCTCGAGGGTATGGACATCGCCGGATCGGCATTCGATCCGAATCTTGCCGAAGCAGTCATGCGCGAAGACGGCGATGGTGACGGCGATGGCAACGCGGTCGTGGTCGACGTGATGCGTTCGGGTTACGTGTGGAAAGGAAAGGTGTTGCGTCCAGCCCTCGTCAAGGTTCGGGGCTGAACGACTCGACGTCGGATATCGACGTCGCTGCCGCGGAAAGGAGGGTGAATCATGACGGCACAACGTGAGTGGTACGAAAAGGACTACTACGCCGTCCTCGGCGTGCCCTCCGACGCCTCGGCCAAGGACATCACCAAGGCCTACCGAAAACTGGCACGTGAGAATCACCCCGACGCGAAGCCGGGTGACGCGGCCGCCGAAGAACGCTTCAAGGAAGTCTCGGCGGCGTACGACGTCCTGTCCGACGAAGGTAAACGTCGCGAATACGACGAGGTTCGTCGTATGGGCCCCATGGGCGGCACGGGGAACATGCGGTTCACGGTCGGGGGTGACGGTGGATCCTTCGAAGATCTCTTCCGCATGTTCTCCGGTGGCCGGGGTCGAGGCGGTGCGAGTTCCGGTGTCGGTCCGCGTCGCGGCGCCGATCTCGAGTCGCAGTTGATGCTCGACTTCTCCGATGCTGCTCTTGGTGTCACCACCACGGTTCATCTCACGAGTGACGATCGTTGTCAGACGTGCGGAGGATCGGGCGCCCGACCGGGATCCAAGATCGAGACGTGCGGTCAGTGCGGTGGTCGGGGCCAGGTCGACGACAATCAAGGGTTCTTCTCGTTCTCGACACCGTGCTCGTCGTGTGGCGGTCGCGGGAATGTGATCAAGGATCCGTGCGGCGTGTGTCGCGGTTCGGGTGTCGAAAAGCGCGCTCGCGAAGTCAAGGTTCGTGTTCCGGCCGGTGTGGCGAACGGACAGCGCATTCGACTGCCTGGCAAGGGCGCACCGGGCCGAAACGGTGGACCGTCGGGAGATCTGTTCATCGTGTGCCACGTGGGTTCGCATCCGATCTTCGGGCGTGACGGCGACAATCTCACGGTGAGCGTGCCGATCACGTTTTCCGAAGCAGTTCTCGGGGCGGACGTCGACGTTCCACTTCTGACTGGTGGCACCGTCACAGTGCGAGTGAAGTCGGGGACGCAGAGCGGTGCTCGCTATCGGGTGAAAGGTCGCGGGATCGAGACGGCACGTCGAATCGGGGACCTCATCGTGACCGTCGACGTGGTGGTGCCCACTGATCCGTCCCCCGAAGAGAAAGAGATCGTCGAAAAACTCTCGTCGGTTGCTTCGACCGACGTTCGTCAGCACCTGTACCGGGATGGGAGGTGACCGAACGTGTCCGAACATGACCGAGCCGTCTACGTAATTTCCGTGGCCGCCGACCTGGCCGGAATGCATCCGCAGACGTTGCGCATCTACGAGCGTCGCGGACTTCTGCAGCCCGCGCGTACGCGTGGTGGTGATCGCCGGTACAGCGATGCCGACATCGCTCGCCTTCGTCGAATCGCCGAACTGACTGCCGAGGGAATGAACGTCGAAGGCATCCGCCGAGTGATGGCGCTCGAAGCCGAAGTCCGACGTTTGCGCGACGAAGTGGATCGGTTACGTCTGCTGGCGGCACAGGCCATCTCGGCAGCCGAACCCCGGAATACTTCGGGAGGTCTCGTTCCGCTTCGTCAGTCGGTGACGGTGTTCGGCCAGGTGCCTCCGGTCCTGAAGCGACGGGGTGACTCGTGAGCACCGATGTCCGTCGAGTTTCTCCCGACTACCAGCCGTACGTGGCCGGCGCGTTCCGCTGGAGGCTCGCGCTACGTCCTCTCGATCTCACCGACTGGATCCAGATCGGCGACGACTACGACCACGAGATGGACGCCAAGAATCGCGTTCTTCGAGATCATCATTCGACGGTGTTTGCCGCGATACCGGGTGTCGAGCCCGAGAGCGCCGAAGTCCTGACGACTCTGGTCGACCATCTCGTGACGCAGTTCCCGAGTTGGTTTCGACGCGACGAATGCACCGTGACCAATCTCCATCGCGGTGAGACGTTCGCGATCACTCCCGACGAAGACGGTCGTTGGAGCGAGCATCCGTTGTCGGTCGCTGGTCGTCTCGTTCAGGAAGATCTTGCGCTTCTCGTGGAGCGTGACGATCGATCGATCTTCGGTGGTGGTTCGGTGTGCTTTCCGAATCGTTGGGACCTCTCGTCGAAGCTCGGTGCGAGCATGGCCGAGGTACACGCACCGGTGGCCCGTCTCAACGAGCAGCTCGAGGGACCGATCGACGACTTCTTCCGCCGGCTCACTCCCGACAAACCGTTCTGGCGTCTTGGTTGGGGTGTTCTCGACACCGACGATCCGTATCAGCCGGTCGACGGAACCGCAGCCGAATCACCGGAGATCCCGGCGGTCGGCGATCCAGATACCGGTGATCGCTTGTTCCTTCGTGTCGAACGCGAAACTCTGAGGCGATTCCCGATCACCGGTGCCGTGCTCTTCACGATTCGCACTTACATCAGACCGCTGTCTCATCTGGTCGCACGGCCCGACGATGCAGCACGTCTGGCCGATGCCTTGGTCGCCATGCCCGACGACGTCGCCGACTACAAGCGAATTGTCGAGCTGTCGGATTCGGCTCGTCATTGGCTGACGTCCATCACGTCGTCACACGTTCTCGGGGGATCGAGTGGTGTGTCCGAGACGACACGCCGGAAGGAGATTCCGTCATGAGCATGAATCCCAACAAGTGGACCCACAAGACGCAAGAGGCGGTAGCGGCCGCTGTCGATCAGGCGAAGTCCCTGTCGAACCCCGAACTCACCCCCGATCACGTCATGGCTGCCGTTCTGCGGCTCGACGGCACGATCGTTCCGGCCGTGTTGGCGAAGCTCGGCATCGCGCCGCTCATGATTCGCAACAAGGCCGACGAAGCGGTGACGAAACTGCCGAAGGCATACGGCGGAGACGAGCCGCGGATGAACCGCGAATTGAACAACGTCTTCGAGAACGCCGAGAAGTACCGCAAGGATTTCAAAGACGAGTTCTTGTCGGTCGAGCATCTCCTCCTCGCCATGAACTCGCGTCTCGACGTTCCGAGTGAGGAGCTATTACAAGCGCTGCGTGAAGTACGCGGAAGTCACCGGGTCACCAGTCAGAACCCGGAAGATCAGTTCCAGGCACTCGAGAAGTACGGGCAAGATCTGACCAAACGGGCGCGCGACGGAAAGATCGATCCGGTGATCGGCCGTGACGACGAGATCCGACGGGTCATCCAGGTGCTGAGTCGTCGAACCAAGAACAACCCGGTCCTCATCGGCGAACCTGGTGTGGGCAAGACCGCGATCGTCGAGGGCCTTGCCCGACGAATCGCCGACGGAGACGTTCCCGAGGGTCTGAAGAACAAGCGACTCATCTCCCTCGACATCGCCAGTCTTCTCGCTGGCGCGAAGTACCGCGGTGAATTCGAAGAGCGCCTGAAGGCCGTGTTGAAAGAGATCACCGATTCGGCCGGTGAGGTCATCACCTTCGTCGACGAATTGCACACCATCGTGGGTGCAGGTGGCGCCGAGGGCGCCATGGACGCTGGCAACATGATCAAGCCGATGCTCGCTCGCGGCGAACTCCGCATGATCGGCGCGACCACGCTCGACGAGTACCGCAAATACGTCGAGAAGGATCCGGCTCTCGAGCGGCGATTCCAGCAGGTGTACGTGGGTGAGCCGAGCGTCGAGGACACCATCGCCATCTTGCGTGGTCTGAAAGAGCGTTACGAGGTTCACCACGGCGTTCGAATCCAGGACTCCGCACTCGTGAGCGCTGCGGTGTTGTCGAATCGTTATCTCACCAGTCGATTCTTGCCCGACAAGGCCATCGACCTCGTCGACGAAGCGGCGTCGAAGTTGCGCATCGAGATCGATTCTCTACCCACCGAGATCGACGTGGTCGAACGTCGCATCCTGCAACTCGAGATCGAGAAGGTCGCTCTCGAGAAAGAGACCGACACTGCGTCGAAGGAGCGATTGATCGCCTTGGAAGGCGAACTCATCCTCTTACGGAGTGAGTCCTCCGACATGCGCGAGCACTGGGAGAAGGAGAAGGAGGCCATCGCCGCCATCCGGAACCTGAAAGAGGAGCTCGAGCAGATGAGGTCGGCCGTCGAACGTGAAACCGACCTCAACAAAGTGGCCGAGATCCAATACGGCCGAATCCCCGATCTCGAACGTCGGATCACCGAGGTCACCGCGCATCTCGACGAACTCCAGACGGGCAATCGCATGCTGAAAGAAGAGGTGGATGCCGAGGACATCGCCGAGGTGGTGAGCAAGTGGACCGGAGTTCCGGTCACTCGTCTCATGGAGGGCGAGATGTCGAAACTCGTTCACCTCGAAGATCTTCTGCACCAGCGAGTCGTCGGTCAGCACGATGCAGTCGTAGCGGTGTCGAACGCCATTCGACGGAGCCGAGCCGGATTGTCCGATCCGAATCGTCCGATCGGATCGTTCCTCTTTCTCGGTCCGACCGGAGTGGGAAAGACCGAGTTGGCGCGGGCGGTGGCCGAATTTCTCTTCGACGACGAACGGGCCATGGTTCGTATCGACATGGGCGAGTACATGGAGAAGCACTCTGTGTCGCGCCTCGTCGGGGCGCCTCCGGGCTACGTGGGATACGACGAGGGCGGTCAACTCACCGAGGCCGTCCGGCGTCGTCCCTACAGCGTCGTGCTGCTCGACGAGATCGAGAAGGCACATCCCGACGTGTTCAACATCTTGCTGCAGGTGTTGGACGACGGTCGACTGACCGACGGACAAGGTCGAACGGTCGACTTCACCAACGTCGTGATCGTGATGACGTCGAACCTTCGGGGCGAACCGATCGAGTTCTTCAAGCCCGAATTCGTCAATCGCATCGACGAGATCATCCGTTTCGTGCCGCTCACCGAAGACGATCTCGCTCGGATCGTCGAGATTCAGGTCGCAAAGTTGAAAGAGCGACTCGCTACTCGACGGATCACCCTGGAGGTGACCCCCGAGGCCCTTCGTCAGCTCTCGGCCGAGGGTTACGATCCGGCCTTCGGTGCTCGGCCCTTGAAGCGTGTGATCCAGCGCGTCATCGGCGACAATGCATCGCTGCTGATCCTGGAAGGCAAGGTGAGCGAGGATGGAACCATCAAGGTCGACGTCCAAGACGGGGACATCGTTCTACTCTCCTGAGTCCGAGGTGAGGCAGGTAGCATCACCTCACGTTCCCCTCGGATAGGAGCGTCACATGCCGGTCACCGTCGTCGTCGGAGCCCAATGGGGTGACGAGGGCAAAGCCAAGGTCATCGACCTCCTCGCACGAGATCATTCGGTGGTCGCCCGCTACCAAGGGGGACACAACGCCGGACACACGGTCGTCGTCGGGCAGGAGAAGTACGCCCTGCAGCTGATTCCGTCCGGGGTGCTGTACCCCGACGTCACGCCGGTCATCGGCAACGGAGTCGTCGTCGATCTCGTCACGCTGTTCGACGAAATCGACCGGCTCGAGGCACGAGGAGTGTCGTGTTCTCGTCTCAAGGTGTCGAGCCAGTCGCATCTGATCTTTCCGTGGCATCAAGCGCTCGACGCGCTCGCCGAAGATCAGCGTGGAGAGGGTCGCATCGGAACCACCTTGAAGGGGATCGGTCCCGCTTATGCCGACAAGGCCAACCGCAATGGCATTCGCGCCGGAGAAGTTCTCGATCCCGTCGCTTTCGCCGAATCGATCCGACGTCAGGCGCTGGCGCACAACCACACCTTGGCGGCGGCGGGGGTTCCCACCGTCGATGTCGACGCCGTCGTCGATCGATACACCGTTCTCGGACGCCGCCTGGCCCCGTACGTCGCGAACACCATCGATTTCTTGCACGACGCGGTCGCAGCGGGTGAGCACGTGCTACTCGAAGGTGCGCAAGCGACATTCCTCGATCTCGATCACGGAACGTATCCGTACGTCACGTCGTCGAATCCGACTGCCGGCGGCGCGAGCGCGGGTTCCGGCCTCGGACCGCGCCTTCTCGACCGGATCGTCGGCATCACGAAGGCGTACACGACTCGCGTGGGTGCTGGTCCGTTCCCGACCGAGTTGCACGGCGAACTCGGTGATCGACTCGTCGACATCGGCCAGGAATTCGGAACCGTGACCGGTCGACGTCGACGTCCGGGGTGGATCGATTGCGTCATGCTTCGTCATGCTGTTCGGGTGAATTCACTCACCGAACTCGCCCTGACCAAACTCGATGTCCTCGACACCTTCGACGAGGTGAAGATCTGCACTGGCTATCGCATCGACGGCGACGAGTACCAGGGTTATCCCGATCGCATCGATCTGCTCGATCGGGTCGAGCCCGTCTACGAGACGATCGAGGGTTGGACGACCAGCCTTGCCGAGTGCCGTCGTCCCGACGAGTTGCCCCTCGCCGCGCGACGATTCGTCGAGACGGTGGAACGTGAGGTCGGAGTACCGGTTCGCATCATCGGTGTGGGTGCCGAACGCGACGCAGTGGTCGAGTGGGACTCGGGACTGGTGGCACCATGATCCCGCGCTATTCGCTTCCCGAGATGGAAATCGTGTTCGCCGACGAGACCCGGTTCGGCCGTTGGCTCGAGATCGAACTTCTGGCCACCGAAGCTCAGGCGACGCTCGGTGTGGTGCCGGCTGACGACGCAGCGGTCTGCCGTTCGGCCAAGCCCGTCGTCGATGCGTCGTTCATCGAACGAGTTCTCGAACGCGAGCGTGTGACCGATCACGACGTCGCTGCGTTCGTCGACGTGGTTCAAGAATCGATCGGCGCGCCAGCTGGTTCGTGGATTCACTA
>Ga0075475_10000203_pt1 | contig 25758 bp, 29 predicted proteins | sample DEB08_DNA_10_FD_76342 | JGI IMG/M metagenome (GOLD analysis project Ga0075475, IMG submission 76342) | Aqueous microbial communities from the Delaware River and Bay under freshwater to marine salinity gradient to study organic matter... | ecosystem: Environmental > Aquatic > Marine > Coastal ... | reverse complement strand
TCTCAGCAGCCCATCTCATCGCCTCATCATCATCAGCATGCACATCAGCGCCCATCTCAATGAGGTATTTAACAACGTCGAGATGTCCGTACTCAGCAGCCCATCTCAGCGCATAATCATCATCAGCATGAACATCAGCACCTTGCTCAATGAGGTATTTAACAACGTCCAGATGGCCTCTTTCAGATGCCCATCTCAGCGCCCCATCATTAAGGGCATGCACATCAGCTCCCCTCTCAACGAGATATTTCACCGATCTGAGATCGCCTGTTTTAGCAGCGTCGATAAGTACTTTTGAATGGTTAGGCATTTTCTGCTCCTTATTGTTTTTGTTTTTGGTTAGCTTAAAATAGCACAATTTTTTATAAAATAAAAATAAAAAATGATATATTATTTTTTTATATTATGTTATTATATATTTTTAGCTAACCAACTAGCGGAACATAAATATGAAAAAAATCAACAAAGAACATTTATTTGCTCTGGATATAAAAGTGTTTGAGAATGCTTTAAAGGAATTTGGCAGTATGAATAACATGCACAAAAAATGTGCATCTATTACAGATGACAAATTTTCTTTGTCAACGATTCGATATTCTTACAAAACAAAAAGAATGTCTGCGTATACAGCATATGTTATTGAAAAGGCATCCGATAACAGCATTAAAAGATCAGAGTTAATCCCTAACTTTTATAAAGATTTATAAAGATTGAGAATAATAAATGTCTGTATTTTCTGCGCTGCCAGATGACGCTATAGAAATAATAAAAAGAAACAAAAAATATTATTTTCTTGGCAAATCTGGTGCGCAAGAAATAATTAGCTCTAATGATATCATTGAATTTTTAAAGAATGTTGACAGCTCTGCATTCCCAATAAAAAAACCATTTTTTAAATGGGATGAACTCGTTAAATATTTTTATAAATCTTCAATATATCCAAATTTAGATGTGAGCAATATTGCTGCAATGTCTTTAGTATCATTTATACTCTCAAGACGTTATGTTACTACCGCAAAAAATACAACAAATTTATATTTTATTGTTGTTGGGTCAACTGGAAGTGGTAAAGACGGACCATTAAAACAGTTACAAAAAGCTTTTACAGAATTAAATATCAACAATGATTTTACACTAGCAATACCTACGGCCAAAAGGTCTCTTTTTGAGATGATGGACAGCGATAACGCGTCTTTCCGAAAATTTTTAAGAATAAAAGAATTTGGAATGATCCTAAATCAAATATTACTTAGCGGATCAATTCAAAGACAATTAATTTCAGAAATATGCAATATATGGGACGCATCAGATTCAATTTATCAAAATAACCAATATGTAGAAGGGAGTGGCGTTCAAAATTCTGCAAAAGTAATAGAAAGGCCTGCATTAACATTAATTGGTGATACTGTTCCAGAACTGCTATATCCGCTGTTCAAAGGAAAACATAATTTAGAGGCAACTGGATTTATTAATAGATTTATTGTTGCGCAAACAGGCGAAAAGCCATTAATTAATTTTGAACCACATGCAGCCATTCCTGAAAAATTTGTCGAATGGCATCAAATTGTGTCAACTAGATATAGTGTATCGCTTAATAAATATATAACAATTAATTTTACAGATTGTGCAAAAAAAGCAATCCAAAATATAAGGATTCCAAATGACTATTTGTGGGGCCGCCATATTGAGCAAGTCATGAAATGGTCCTTGGCCGAATCTCTTATTAATGATCCACAGGCCACAGAAATAAATTCATACCATATATTATGCGCCGAACAAAAAATTAGGTTTTACCGCGATTCGTTTGTTAAAGATTTAGATAAAGTGGAATCTATTAAAAAAACAGAGACTGAGGTGTATATTAAAATGTATAAAGTCCTGAAGAAAATTAAAAGAAAAGATAATTATTTTAGACTAAAAGATGTTTATAAGTACTCACATATTCACAAGTTTGAGTGGTTAGAAATGTGTCCATTTTTAGAATCGGCTGGCGTTATTAAAGTAGATCGCTCTGTTTCCCCGCCTCGACATTATCTTATAAAATAAGTTAATTAAATTTTTTAACCGTTATTATATTTCTTCATTATGATTTTAATAATAGTTTATGGCCTAAATATAGCGTTCTTTTGTTTATTATTTAATTATATGATTTTATTAGTAATATAGGTTTTATTGGGGCCGCAATCATTATTTCTTTATTTATTAATAAGTAATGCCACTTCGCATTAAAAGTTAATCCCAAAATTTAACTTCGCGAAGTGGCATATAGTAATAATATATCAAATATTTTTTTATAGTCAAATCATTTCATTTTATATTTTTTCATATATTCCAATATTTCCCATCTTAAAAAACCAACTTTAATTTTTTTCCCATCTTTATTATTTGTATAAATAAGTGATGGGAAATCTTTATGTGTCTCGACCTTGCCAGTTGCCCAATTCAATATTGTTTGAGTCTTAACCTTCATTAATTTTGCAGTTTCTTTAACAGTTATTAATGCAGTATTCATTTTAATTATCCCTTTAATTATCCCTATGTTGCTAATCACAAAAGCTGCGGCAGCAAAACGGACATCCAGTGATGTACGCTTTCGCAGAATATCTATCAAAGACATACTTACCGCATGAACGGCAAGACCCATTTACTGGACAGAAAACGGGCAGTTGTTGCTCTTTGCAAAATTGCACATGTTCTTCGTATTTTGTCATTTTTAATCTCCTTTGTTTAATGTTTAATCTTATAGTAACGCAATTTTTAATTTTTTGCAACGACGCTTTTTAGATATTTAACAACGTAGAGATGTCCGTGCTCATCAGCCCATCTCATCGCCCCATCATAATCAGCATGCACATCAGCGCCCCTCTCAATGAGGTATTTAACAACGTCCAGATGGCCGTGCTCAGCAGCCCATCTCAGCGCATAATCATCATCAGCATGAATATTAGCGCCCTTCTCAATGAGATACCTCACCACGTCGAGATTTCCATACTCAGCAGAACATCTCAGCGCCCAATCATAATGGGCATGCACATCAGCACCCATCTCGACAAGATGCTGCACCACGTCAAGATGGCCATTTCGAGCGGCCCTCCCCAGCGCATAATCATCAGCAGCATGCACATCAGCGCCCCTCTCAATGAGGTATTTAACAACGTCCAGATGGCCGTACTCAGCAGCCCTGCCCAGCGCCCAATAATAACGGACATGCACATCAGCGCCCATCTCAATGAGATACTTCACCACGTCGAGATGGCCTCTTTCAGCAGCCCTGCCCAGCGCCTCATCACCAGCAGCATGCACATCAGCAGCATGCACATCAGCGCCCATCTCAATGAGATGCTTCACGACATCCAGATGTCCGTTGTAAGAAGCCCATCTCAGCGCCTCATCATCATCAGCATGCACATCAGCGCCCATCTCAATGAGGTATTTAACCGAGCTGAGATCGCCTGTTTTAGAAGCGTCGATAAGTTTTTCGTTATTCATTATTATCTCCTTTGTTATAAATGATTACATCTAAGATGATTACAGTATGACACATTTGCATGGATTGTCAATAATTATTTTTAATTTATTTTATATTTTAACTATTTTTCCACTTGATTTTTTTTTAAAACTTATGATAATTTAATCTAATTAATTCCAAAATAGGATAAAACTTTATGAATACTATAATTAGTGTCGATGGTCTTTTGAAGCGAGTGCCTATCTGTAAGGCGTCTCTATATAATCTCTGGAAGTGTGGCAAAGGCCCTAAAAGTATATTCATTGGGGGAAGACGATTCATCACAGAGAAATCACTCAACGAATGGATTGAGTCTCTTGAGCAAAATTCTGACAATTAAAATAACTGAAAATAGGCCATGACTGAATCATACATTCCAATTACAAGAAAAGAAGAATATTTACTTGATGCATGTAGAAATCCATTATGTTATCCTGCTTACATTAAGCTTAAGCGGATCATGAGCTGGAAGACGGGTATAGCCGGTCAAGAGAGAGGGATATCTCATCAGTGGCTTAGAGAGTCACTGTATAAAGAAAAATCACAGGGATCTGCTGAATTTAGCATTACTTACAAGCAGTCTCGCTGCATTATCAACGAGCTGGAAAAAGTAGGGCTCATAAAAACTCTATCTAAATCACAATCACAAAAAGGGCAATTAATTTTAAAGATAGTTTATTATCAAGGGACAAGTCCGTCTAAAATAAGTAGGGCAGGATGTAGGGCAGGAAGTAGGGCAGGAAGTAGGGCAGGGTTAAAAGAAAATTTACAAAATAAAAACAATGGCTTGCACGAAAAAGAAATAGAAGTAGGGCAGGAAGTAGGGCAGGAAGTAGGGCAGGAAGTAGGGCAGTCCTCTATAACTATATCTAGAACTATATCTAGTAATAATAATATCAAGTTTGAACAAAAAAGCGACAGATCAAATAAAGAGCAGAAACCTGAAAATTTTTCTTTGAATAAAATATTCGAATACTGGAAATGTGTATTTAAACACCCAAGAGCTAAATTTGACGAAAAGAGGAAAAAATCCATCTTGAAGGCATTTAAACTTGGATACTGTGAAGACGATATTTTAAACGCAATTAGTGGTGCAGCTAAGACACCGTGGAATGTAGATAATAACTACGACGATCTTTCGTTAATACTTCGCGATTCTAGCCACATCGAAAGATTCATGAATAACGACATCAATCCACCCCAGAGGAAAAACAAACATGGAAACGATGAAACACATTACGAACGTGCTCAACGAGAAACAAGAGAATACATACGGAATGCAAAACGAAATGGAGAGATCGCAGAATATATCCCAGGAGAACTCCAAATACCCATCTAGGAGACGAGGAACCGCAAAAACGGTATCTTACATATTCGAGGTATTTAAAACTCTTTATGGGGCTGTATGGACGAAACAGGCCTATTGTGATAGTGAGAATCATTCGGTTTTATCTGGAGCCTGGTTAAATTCCGTGTCCCAAATGACGGAAACAGAAATACGAGAAGCAATATGTTATCTAAAATCAAAAGCCAATGATCGATACACGACCTATCCACCAAATCCAATACAGTTCATGCGCATTGCGATTGACGTGAAATTAGCTGAAATACCATCAATGCTCGACTGTTACAACGCTGCAATAGAGGGCAATTGGGATTTGCATGCCATTGTGAAACCAATCGCTCTCGAATGTGATATATACTGGCTCAGACATCAAGCTAGCGGATATGACGCAAGAAAACGGTTTTCGGGTGCATACGCTAAGCACAAAGAGAAATTTATCAATGACGGGCCTGTATCGAGTTCTGAGGGATGTTGTAAAAAATATGCAAAATCCTATCTGGATAAAGACCATCCAAGGATGTCCGTTGAAAGTCGCGTCAAATGGTTTGAGGGACAAGATTGTTATAAATCGTTTTGTCAAGAAAAAGATATTAGTAAAAAACGAAAAATTTGGAAAGATTCTATGGAGCTTTATAATAAAAAAAATTAGAAAACTTTATTAAGGGGAGTTACTTTGTGCTGTAATAGTGATTTTACCCGTAACAAATTAAAGAGAATGTATCAATCCTTTAATTCCTTTAATTTAATTAAAGATTTTTTAATAATGAGGCGCAAGAATATTCTTAAAAATATTTATACATTCGATAAATAGGAAGATATTATTTTTACTGCGGTTTCAGCATCATAAACTATTTTAGTTAAATAGCCCATGCTATCCATGTTTTTCAAAAAATGCATTTGCTCTTTGCTGGCAAAATTTCCAGGCTTTTTTATTTCCATCCATAGCCCATGATAATCTAAGTTTGGAATAGCCAGCAATAAATCTGGTGTTCCTTTTTTATATCCCATGCTAAGCAATTTTTTCCACCATCCCCATTTCTTGTTTGATGATGCGCTAAAAACTATCTGCTCATTGGGAATGTATATCAAATATTGATCCACGTGAATCAATTTTGAATATTGAACTATCGCTTTTTGAATATCTGCTTCTGATTGTGCTTTCATTGAATTGATTATATTTAGAAAATACTTTAACATCAATCCGTGGAAAATTTTAATGATAAAATTAGACAATTTGTAGATAAGTTTTATGATTCTGGCAATCTCATTGAGTCATATTGCTCTGTTTTTGGATTTCCAGAATGCTCAGAAGTTGCCGCAAAAGCAATTGCTCTTTTTACAGAATCTAATGTTGTTAAAGAGTATTGTAAGCAAAAGGGTCCTATTCCTTATTGTGTTAATATTAATCAAAAAATTGTCACTGAAGGCATCATGAGAATCTGTCAAGACTCCACAGAAACTCATGACAATATACCGGCTCTAAAACTACAGTTAGAATGCTATGACAAAATTGCAAAAATCCATGGGCTTTATAAACCAATAGAAACAAATAATACACTATCTCTCATTGACATTATAAAAAATAAGGACCTTGCAAAATAATGCATGAAGAGCTGGCAAATATTATTAATGATTTACCGGAATTTTCAAAGTATCTGAAAATAGTTACTAAATCAAATGGCATCGCCCCTTTCGTTTTTAACGCAGAGCAACTGTTACTTCATAATTTTATCGAAAATCAGATCGAGAAGGAGGGGAAAGCGAGAATTATAATTTTAAAAGCGCGGCAATTAGGTATATCAACGTATGTCGCAGCAAGGCTCTTTGTGAAAACAATGTTCAAAAGTGGGGTTAGAACATTCATCTTGACGCATCTGTCAGATACGACCGACAATCTATTTGGCATGGTAAAATGCTTTTATGAACACTTGCCAGAGCCGCTTAAAGTACCGGTTAAAAGTGATAATCGACGCAATCTATTATTTGAATCTATTAATTCTGGTTATAAAGTTGGAACTGCTGGGTCCGTTGGCGTAGGTGTGGGCGGTACCTTACGATACTTCCATGGATCGGAGGTTGCTAGATGGGCAAACCCAAAAGAGCACGTTGCAGGGATTATGGAATCTATCCCTGGGGGAGATGGAACAGAAATAATATTGGAATCAACAGCTTTCGACATTGGTAATTATTTTCATGAAAAATGGAATGACGCTGTCGATGGGCGGTCCGAATATAAGCCATTCTTCCTGGGATGGAATCAGCATCTTGAGTATAAAAAGTCCTATGAGTTAGATTTTGCGCTTACTGAAGAAGAGGATTTTTTAAGTAAAACGTACAATCTTTCAAAAGAACAAATATTATGGCGGCGGTCGAAGATATCTGAAATGGGACGCGATGGCGAATGGAGATTTAAGCGAGAATACCCCATTAACCCAGAAGAGGCGTTTAGCACGCCTGTTTCAAATTCTGTAATTCTGCCGCAATATATAATTGCTGCATCTAAATGTACTGCCATACAAAAAAATGGACCGATAATTATTGGGATTGATCCTGCTTGGGAAGGGGACGACAAAACGGTTATTATTAAGAGGCAAGGTGCTACATTTGAGATTTTAGGCGTGATGGAGGGGAAAGACACATCATTTGTTTATGGGCAGGCACGCAGCATCATTTTGAAATTTAGCCAATCCACCGTTGTTATTGACAAAACAGGGATGCCAGGAGTATATGATCTTTTAAAGAATGATGATAGTATTAAAGTTTCAGCCAGAGTCATTGGTATTAATTTTGCTGAAAAAGCTAAAAATTCAGATCGTTACGCAAACAAAAGAGCAGAGATGTACTTTGAGTTAGCTGAATTTTTAGAAAAGAATCATGGTATTGTTAATATACCCGACAATTCTATGTTGATAAAAGAATTAATGTCTATACAGTATCAATTTGACAATAAGGGCAGATTTAGGCTAATCGATAAATCATTAATAAAGTCAAAATTAGGGCATTCCCCAGATTTTGCAGATGCCATTGCTCTAACTTTTTGTAATGACTCTGTGTTTAATGCGGCTAAAATTGACAGGACTCCGTTTCAAGCAAAAATATCAGTATTTGGAAAATAATGGAAAAAGTAAGAGAATCAGATAAAAAATACCTTCCTAGTATTCGTAAAAATATTGAATGCTCTTATAATTATTTTAAAGATAATATTGATTCATTTTGGTATGCCCAAAAGTTCATCTTTGACACTACATTATCAGAAAATGATAAAAGCACGTGCGAAGAACTGGAAAAGCCTGCACTTACATTTAACGTAATCGAGTCTTATATTTCAAGATTGTGTGGCGAGTTTGCAAAAACAAAGCCATCATTCAAAGTGGAAGCAAATTCTGATGCAGTTCCGCCTTTAACAATAAAGGCGGTAGAGGAAATCATAAAAAATATAACCCTTAGTGATTTTGAGATGCAGACCAAAACATATAGGGATTTATTGGCTGGCGGATTTTCTGCATGGAAATTAAAAGTTGATTATAAATCTAACACAGGCTTCCATCAAAAAATAGTATTTGAAAAAGTGGATCCCACCCTTGTTGGGTTTGATCCTCTGGCGAAGTGCAGGCACAAGGGAGACGGTAATTATGTTTTTGAGTATAGGTTTATTGATGAAGATACATTTAAAGAAATTTACAAAGATGTCGATGTAGAAGATCTAAAAAATACATCTTTCGGAAAACAAGAAGAAAATGGATTTAAGTGGTATTCTTTAGATAAGAAAATGATTTCTATAGTCGAATACTATAAAAAAGAAAGGGTGAAATTTAAGCTATATTTGATGTCTAATGGGGAGTCTTATAAAGACGATGATCTTAAAAAGAAGCAAGAAGAATGGTCTATGCTTCCCGTTGCTCCAACAATAGTTGCTGAAAGGGAATCTTATGAAACTGAAATAGTGAAGTATACCTTAACTTATAATAAGATTATAAAAGTTGAAAAGCTTCCTTATTTTTCTGAGCTTCCCATCATTTTTATAGATGGAAATTCGGTCTATTTAAGAGGCAATCAAAAAACACGATCTTATTTGAAAAATGTTTTTGATGCCCAAAGACTAAAAAATTTCGTTGGAATTGAGTTTGCGTCTTCCATTGGTAAGAAAACGTCTGCTTTGTTTTTGTCTCCAATTGGGGCTATTCCTGAGAATGATCAGAATTGGAAGAATATTCAAAAAGCAGACATACTAGAATATAATCCTAATGATACTATCACTGGAGCCCAATTAGCTCCACCAATTCAAATTCCACCTCAACCGGTTAATCCTCAATATTTAGAGGCGTTTCAGTTATGCGACAAAAATATAGAATCTGCTCTTGGTGCCTATGAAGCAGAACTCGGAATAAGTAATAAAGAAATTTCGGGGGAAGCTATATTAATGGGCGCAACCCAATCGAGCGCTTCCAGTATGCCCTATATGATAGGGTACATATCATCTCTTGAATGGGCTTGCCATATTCTAAAGAATCTTATTCCATATGTATATTCTCTGCCCCAATCAATTAAAATACCTAGTCAAGGTGGGGGCTTTTCATTTTTAAATGTGGATTCTGATACTTTTAATTATGATAAAAATATGTTAGGGGTTACAGTATCTCCAGGGGCTAATCTTGATATACAGAAATCAAGATCTGTAAAAGTAATTCTTGCCCTTATGTCTCAGTCACAAACTTTTGCTGAAATTATTAACTCAAAAGGACTGCCAGTTTTACTGGATAATATTGAAATTAGAGGCAGTCAAGAATTAAAAAATATGACAGTAGAGTATCTACAGGAGCAGGAACAACAAAGTAATGCTTCTTCTAACGCTCCAAGCGCAGAGCAGCAAGCCATTATTCTTGAAAATAAAAAAATAGAACTTACACATCAAGAGAATATGGCCAAGTTATCTTTGGAGGAGCAAAAATTTACTCATCAGCAAAAAATTGATGCGCTTGAAGCACATTCAAATGTATCTAAAATGGCTGATTCACGGCTGGAGTCAATAGAGAAAAGTATGCTGGAACAGCAAAAAATAGCAACGCAAGAGGCAAAAATCCAGGCTGAAAGAATGGGCCAAATAATTGATCTTTTAACAAAATCTAATGTGGAGATTTAAATGAAAAAAAATACATCTAAAGCAAAAAAAGCAAGAGATAATTATAAAAAAGTTGCCAAGAAAAGCAAGCCAGGCTCTGGAAAAAGATTTGCGGCACTGGAGAAGGCGGTAGCTGCTGGTGGGGCGAATAATCCAGCAGCGGTAGCGGCATCTATCGGAAGGAAGAAATATGGTGCTAAAAAAATGGCCAAAATGAGCTCTGCCGGTAGAAAAAAGAAGAAATAAATAGTTGACTTTTTATAATTTATATCATAATGTTTTAATTATTCGCTGTATGGATAATTAGATTAAATGCTAATTAAGATCCATGCAGGGCTATATCCCCGTCGCTAGGGTATCGGCGTGACTCAACAATATGTTGTTTGCCTTTAAATCGAGGAAAAGATAACGGTATATTTATGAATGACGAAACTAATAATAAAATTGATGATTCTGTTGAAGTTCATCAAGATGATTTAATTACTTCTGAGGATGAAAACAACGTAGGTAGTAACGTAGGTAGTAACGAAAAAACTGATAATGATTCAGGTATCAATGAAAGGATACAAAAATCTATTCAGTTAGGGTATAGCAAGGGATATAAGGCAGCCCTTAAGAAAATATCTTCATCACAAGATTTGAATGATAATGATAAGCTTGATTCAAAAAGCAATAATCAAGCCCATACAAATTATAGTGAAGAAGATATTAGAAAAATGGTGTCTGACGAAGCAAGGTCCCTATACGAATACCAGAAACAAGAAAAAGAGGTATTTGGGAAAATAGAGTCACTAGCAAAAAAAATAGAAAAGTCAAAAGGCAATAAATCTGATTTTGATGCAGTGGTTTCTAAAGCTGATTTTGTGAATAATTATCCTGATATTTTGTTGGCTGCCGATTATGTTGATAATGCTGGAGATTTGTTATATCATTTAGCAAAAAACCCACTATTACTTCCACAAATAAGAGGTTTAGATGGGGTTATGCAACAAGAGGCTCTGAGAAATATTTCAGAATCTTTAAAGCAAAATAATATTACAGCTCCACAAAGCCCGTTATCCTCAATCCCAGATAGCATTAGTCATCCCGAAGATACAAAAAGTGATGATTTCGGCAGTTACTTAGAAAAATATAAAGTTTAGTTAGTCATTTCATAGATATAAATATTCATTATGTTTATGAGATTTAAAAAATGGCTAATATTTTACAAAAGATAACAACCTTCCAAAAAAGTACTTTAGCATATCTGTTAAATTACAATGCATTCATTAGAACGGCAAATACTCGCTTTGAGAATTTCCAGAATTTTACTGGAAACTTAGGTGATTCAGTATCATTTGATCTTCCGTATTTGTTTAATGCTCAAAATTCATTAGTAATTGGAAACTTTAATCCTATTGAGCAAAGAAAGCACACTCTCACTGTAGATAAATCTGTTAGTGTGCCTTACGCTGTTACAAATCAGGAAAGAGTATTTAATCTTTCTGCTGATGACTACCTTAACACTGTCGGAAAAGGCGCTATCTCCGAATTATCAGTGCAGATTGAGGCTGATGTGGCATCGTTGGCACTTACAAATACTTATAGGCACTATGGAGATGGGGTAAATGCTCCAAATACATATGGAGAACTTGCAAAAGCATTAACACAACTCCGAAACTATGGTATGACAGCGGGCCAAACTGATTTTTATATCGCAGATACAGTGGTTAACGAGATCATTAATAGTGGGTTAAATCAATTTACTATTGATAAAAATAGAAAAGATTTTAACTCTTGGATGATCGGGTCTTTTGATAAATGTGATTTTTATCGATCAAATTTACTGCCATTGCATACCGCTGGAACTGTTGGTAACGAAAATCATGATATAGTTGTTGATTCTATATCAGCAGATGGAACTGAGTTAACTGTTACTGTAGCAACGGCTGTATCAGAACCAAATGCATTTAAAGAAAATGATAAATTAACATTTCAAGATGGCGTGTCAGGAGTGCCGAATATTAGATTTTTAACTAGGATTGGGCATAAAGTTTCTTCTAGCAAAGTTCAGGTGCGCGTAACAGAAGATGCAGCTACAGATGGAGGTGGTCAAACAGTTTTAAAAATTTACCCTGCTTTGATTTCTACAGCAACAGATGCTAATAGAAATATCAACACTCCTGTAATAGCGAATATGAAATTAAAAGCTTTGCCAAATCATAAGGCATGTTTAATTGTTCAAGGTAAAGCTTTATATTTAGCAGTGCCTAGGCTGCAAGATGAAGATCCGTTTAAAACTTCAAATTTTGTTGATCCTGCTACTGGCGTAAGTATGAGAATGTATTATGGTTCAAAATTTGGTGAAAACCAAAAAGGTATTGTCCATGATGCTATTTGGGGTAAAACGCTTGTAGACGAATATGCCATGTCATTTATTTTACCAGAAACATATTAATGATAACTGCCCAGCAATTAGTAAATGATGCATGGTATTTGTCTGGGATAGTCGGAAGAGGATTTCAGACAGTTGATGGCGAAAAATCTTCAGATGGATTGCGATTCTTAAATGATATTTTATTCGAAATAGAATCCACTGGAAATTTGCAACCATACTATACCTTTAAAGAGGTTGATGTCCCACTTGGGGCATCATCCTTCTTTGTTGATAATTTAATAGAATGCTCTTCAGTTACATTTGCTATTGGTAATGTTATATATACTTTAATTCCAAAAGGAATTAGAGGTTTTTTTGATGATAATTATATTAAAGGGATACAATCTTTGCCTTATGAATATTATGCGCAAAGACAGCCTAATGGAACATTGATTAATATTTATTTTACTACTAATCAAGATTACAAGTTCCAGATAACTGGGAAATTTTCAATATCTCCAGTAAAAAATACCGATGATTTATATCAGGTTTTTGGTGGACTATATATATCTTATTTAAAATATGCATTGGCTAAAAAAATGTGCGATTTTTATCAGCATGAATTTGATGCGCAACATACAAGAGAACTTATTAGATTAGGAAAAATGGTTTACTCTATTTCAAGACCAGGAAATGTTAATAGATTTCAAAGTATATTAAATCCGAGCCTGGGTGTTTCTTATGGCATGGCAAATTTAGGGAATGGATGGACTCCATGAGAAATGAAGCAAATATAGATATTGTTGGATCCAATACCTTTGGAAGATATGGCAAGCAATCTTCTGCTGAGACAACAAATTTATTTATTTCTGGCATGTCGTTAGTTTGTTACCCTGGCTATAAAAAAGTAATAGAATTTTTAATTAATGGAAAATCCCGTGGAATTTTTAGATCGACTAGATATGATCATCTTATTGTAGTTGTTAATAATATTGTATTTTCGGTTACAAAGTCTCTTAGTATTGCAATAATAGGGTTTTTAGAAACTTCGTTTGGCGCAGTGTATATAGCAGAAAACAATAATTCTGAAATAGCAATGACTGATGGCAACTATATATATTCATATAATTATAAATCTAAAAACTTTTCAAGAAAATTATTAGACTTTAGCCCTTCATATCTAACATTTCAAGATGGCTATTTAATAGCGCCTGAATCTGATTCTCAAAGATGGAGGCTTTCCGACTTAAACAATGCCCTGAGTTGGCCTGATGATCCGCAGCATGTTGGAGAGATATCTACAAAAGCAGATACAGCAATTGCAACAATACAATTTAATAGGCAGTTGTTTGTATTTGGTAAAAAAGTAACTGAAATATGGCATAATGTTGGATCTCCAATATTCCCATATCAAAGAAATAATGCAATATCCATTGATTATGGATGTTTAAATAAAAATACAATAGCGCAAGGATTTGGTTATCTTGTTTGGCTTGCATCTAATGAAAGGTCTAATGCTTCTATTATAGTTTCTACTGGCGGAAACCCAGAATTTATATCGTCAGATGGACTTGATTTTAAAATAAGTTCCATGAAAAATCCGAGCAACTCTATTGGTTTTATTTTTCAAGAAAATGGTCATATATTTTACCACATAACCTTTTTAGACGATAATTATTCTCTGGTTTATGATTTAACAACAAAAAAATTATATACAGCAACAAATGAAAATTATAATTTTCATATAGCAAAAAATGTTGTATTTTTTAATGGGAACAATTATTTTATTTCTTTAATAGATGGATGTCTATATAAAATGAGTAGTTCATTATATACTTATGATTATAGATTAAATACGACCGATAGTTCAGATTTAAACTTTGAAATACCAAGACAAAGAATAACTAGTCCGCTAATATTTAAAAATAATAAAAGCAAAAGAGTGTCTATATTAAATGTTGCTCAAGAGTCTGGAGCATCAGATTCTGAACAGAAAATCGGGCTATCGGTTTCTTATGATGGCGGATATGGATACTCTGACATTGTTTTGCAAAATATGCCGAGAAATGGATATCGTAAAAATATGGTTACCTTTAATTCATTAGGTGCTAGTAATGCTTTCTGCTTTAAATTTGAATGGTGGGGTAAATCGAGGTTTGTGATTCTTGGCGCGTCGGCGGAGATTTTTTAATGAACATACCAAATATACCGTTATGCCCTATTGCCACCCAAGATGGGAATGTTAGTAATGAGTGGATGTCATTTTTTAATCTTATGATTAATAATTTTCAATCTATATTAAGCAATGCAGGATATAAAATGCCAGAGCAAAATCAAGATACAATAGATACTGTATTAAATAAGTCTGATAATAAGGCAGCTTTCGTGTATAATAAAGATACAAAATCTATGCATGTTAATACAGATAAAAAGTATAAACCCTTAAGCACATATGAAGAATTAAGTCAAGAAGATTTTAACGCAATACCAGAAAATGAGAGAAATGGAAGAATTATATTCAATACAAATGATCAAAAAACATACATTGGTGTTAATAAAGAATTTAAACAATTACTTTAATATAGGATTTTACTATGTCAGTACAAGATTATCTAAACCAAATCCCTGGGATGGCGAACTCCTACTATGGTCCATTTTCTAGGGCTTCCCTTACGGAGCATAATGATATTTTAAATCAGCTACATTCATTGCTTAGTGACCCATCAGCTTTAATGGGAAGAATTGGAAGCAAATATATGCAATCTCCAGGATATCAGAATCAGCTTAATCAATCGCTTCAGGCGGCCAATCAGGCAGCATCTGCTGGGGGTATGCTTGGAACTCCGGCAGCTCAGTACGAGTCAGCAAATATAGCAAATCAGGCTGCAAATAAAGATTATGGCGACTACTTAAATAGAGCGCTTGGTTTATATTCAGGTGGTCTTCAGGGCCTTGGAAACTTAGAGCGGTCAGACTTAAATGAGAGAAATATGCTGGCAGATGATAGGGTACGAAATTTATTGAATCAAGCAAATTATGAGCAATCAAGGGAACAGTCTAATTCTAACTTATTTGGGGATATATTTGGGTCCGCTTTGGGGGCGCTAGGAATGGGGGGGTTTGGAAAGGCAGGAGGCCAATCTTTAGGCGGATATTTATTAAGCTTATTGTAGGTTATTTATAATGGTATTACCAGTTGAACAATTTCAGGTAGGGCCCTCATGGCTAAAGGAGGCCTTAGGACAATATTCAGAAATTGGAAGGGCTAGACTTTCACAATTGTTGGCAAATAAACAATCCATGGAAAATAAAAGATATCCTGCTATTCAAGATATGATGGATAATCTTAATCAGTTAAAAGCAAATGCATTAAATGCTCAAACTCAATATATGCAATCAAAGATTCCACAAATGAATCTACAGACGCAATTGTTAAAATATAAATTAATGCATCCAGAATTGGAATCTAATACTCCGCTTGGAATGGCAATTTCCTTGTTTTCACATCCATCAATACAGAATAATAACAATACATCAAATAATTCTTTGCAGTCATCAAGCGGCACCCCGCAGTCATCAAGCGGCACCTCTCCCTCAATAAATAGCGCAGCCCAAATGAACAATCAAGGTTCAGACAATCTTGCATATAGCTCTATTCAAAGCTCGCCACAAGCAATAAATAATACCCCTAAACCAGATAATTTTAAAAAATTATTATCTAGTATGGTTTTAAATAATGAACAGATTCCAATAAATGACAATATGACTCCACAGCAAAAGCTAGTTGTTTCTTATTTGAATCAGCAAAGTATGAAAAATGCACAGAAACAAAGATTAGCAGACCTAGCAGAAAAAAAAGATAATCTGTCAATACAGCAAGCTAAGCAAAATTTATTTAGCACTCCAAGTCAAAGAGAACTTGTTGCAAATGTTGAAATAGCAAAAAAAGTATTTAACGATAACTTATTACCATCGGCATCTAATTTTCTTAGATCAAGATCAGAGATGCATCCAATTGATTCTTTTAATTCATATAAAAATGTCAAACAATCTATGATTCAAATCATAGCAAATATGTTAAAGGGATCTTCTGGGTCAAGAGCTTCGTCATTAATTAAATTAGAAGATAGAATTAATGGTCTTTATCCATTTTCACCAGAATCAACATGGAAATCAGCAATTAATCAAATTGGAAATATCTTAAACAGTGAATCTGAAATTAGATCAAAATCAGTGGAAGAGCAAACTAAAGCTGCACCAATACCAGTAAATAAATTTAAAATAAACGGAATAACTGAAACAAAAACTCTAGGATCAAAGACATATGTTAAAATGAATGGAAAGTGGTACGAACAATGAAAGAAGTGACTGACCCAAATATACTATCTCAATTAGAATCTAAAGATTCTAAATCTGAGATTGTAGATAAAAATATTTTATCTCAATTAAATAAAGGGCCAACACTAAATCCATTTTTGAGGGGGATTTCTGGATTTTTAGAAGGTGGCGCAAAATCCGTTCAGAATATAGAAAACGCACCTGTAGATGCAATCAATTGGATTATAAATAAAGCAGGAAGTAAGTATCAGCTTCCTAAACTAGCTACAGCGAAAACTCAATTCTTATCTCCCGAAAATGAGGATACGAGTGCAACAAATATTGGTAAATTTATTGGAAATCTATACGGATCTGCTCCAGCATATGCTATACCAGGAATGCCTTTAGAAGGTATAGCGGGAACAGCATTAAGATCAGCAATAGGATCAGCCATTAGCGCTCCAAGCGGAGACAGACAGAAGGCCGGATTAATTGGGGGGGTTGCTGGTCCAGCTGGAGAATTAGCAGGAAAGGGAATTTCTACAGCATATTCAGGAATTAAAAATATTGCATCTCCAAAAATTTCTGATTATGCGAAAACTGTAATCGATAAGGTTTTGTCTCCAGAAAGTGATTTTTTTGGAAAATTGAAAGATACATTTGGCAGAAAGTATTCATTATCACCATTTGAAAATGAATTTTCTAATTTATCAAAAAATGTTAAAAATCAAGAAATCTCTTCTGGTTCCGACATGCTAAATGAACAATATTGGAAAGATGCGATTAATAATATTAAGGATTCAATTACTCCGTCATTAAAGCAAGAAATTTCTCCATCTTTGAAAAAGATTTTATCTGGAAATGCTCCAAAATCTCCATCAGATGCAATAAAAATATACAGAGAAATAAATAGCGGAAGCGCCGCTTTAAGAAACAAGCTTACACCTTTAAAAGATGCAATATCAAAATCATTTGAAGATCTTTCAGGCTCTAATAATGAGTGGAAATGGTTATCGCCAACATTTAATGATCTTAACAAAAGATATCAGCGCGAACTTATATTTTCAAAGGCATTTGGAAGATCGGGAATAAATAATTTGCTTAACGCCTCAAAAATAGGAGATCAATATTTAGAGAAAAACTCTAATATTCTAAATGATTCAGAAAAAAATCTTGTTACGACACTTAAGCAATTAAAAAATATTAAACCAATCAGCAAAGATATAGATAGTGGAAAAATATTAGATATTCTATCATCCCATCCATTTGTTTCTGGTGCAGCGCTTGCCGCATTATTGGGAGGCGCTGGAGGCAATATAGAACACGCAGGCTTAGGATTTGTAGCTGGTTCAGTTTTACCTAAACTTATTAAAGATATACCGTATAAAATTATATCTTCGAAAGCAAAGCAACTTTCTGGTCAAGAGCTATCAGAATTTATTAATAACTATGCAAGACAATCATTAAGTGATAATGCTAAAAATGCGCTAGCAATATCTATTTTGCCAAATGCTCCATCGAATGTTTCATCTAATGTTTACAATAATAGGAATAAATATAAATGACACAATTATATTTTTTAGCGCCAGCGCTCCAGCAAATCTTTATCAATAAAGACGATCAAACACTATTAAAAAATGGGTATGTAAAATTTTATAAAGATAATGCAAGAACAGAAGGAAAAGATGTTTATCGACAAGAAAGGTCTGGTAATGATTATGTATTTGTATCTTTAGGAGATAAAGTTGTTCTCAATGCTAGCGGCGCATTTGATGAGGCCATTTATTTTGCCCCTTTCAAGAAAGTTAATGGGGAGTTTCAACAAGAAATTGAAACTTATTTCATAGAGGTATACTCTGAAGATAATGTATTGCAGCTTACAAGAGAAAATTATCCAGATATATATGATTCTTCTGAAAATGACCAATCCAACAAAAATGAAAACTATATATCAAATGGTCAGTTTCTATTACATAATAACTTCCCGAAAACAAAATTGTATGAAGCAGGTGAATTTAGAGGCGATATAGAATTTTCGTCTATTGATAATAATGATCGTGCCGCTATATGCCAAGGCGGAATATATTTTGTTAGAAATAAAGATTCTTCCTCGAAAGATATAATTACTTTTGAGAGAAGCCCTGACTATAGAGAAGTTATCCCTCCAGACAGGAATCCAAGATATATTTTAAATGTAGGCTCACAGTCTCAGAATAATGACCAAATAAAAGACTTAAGATTTAGATTTTATAATGTCCACAGATTTTCAGGAGATGATAATTTTACATTTATATTTTCATCTATTGGACAACAAGTTAATACACTAAATATGTTTTTAATCAAAAATTTTGGATTAAATGCTGCATCAACAGAAGAATCAATATCTATTGGATCTATACAAATTGGGCCTAGCTGGAATAGGTTTGCTATTTCATTTTCTTTTGGTGATAACGATAATAAAGAATTGTCCAAAACAGATACAGATTATATAGAGATAGCTATAAGATTCCCCTTAAATGTAGGATTTAACATATCAATTTCTGAGACAAGTTTATATTATGGCTCACTTAACTCAACTCAATTATTTCCGTATACAGAAAATAGATCAATGGTTGGGTCTGCATTAGGCGGAGGATTTCCAGTCCCTGATCCGGATGGCTATGATTTATTATTAAGTCCAATTTTAACAAAAGAAGGATGGAAATATAACAGCAGTGAAATATCTAAAATTTCTTTATTTCCAATAGAGTCTGTCCCAGACGGATGGTTATTATGTAATGGTGCGCAATATTCTACTAGTGACTATAGTGATATTGGAATACCATATAATAGATTATATTCAGTTCTTTCAAAAAATGACCCACTTAATTTATCTATAGGTAGATATGGAACTGGATTAAATTATAGTACGGCTATTGTAAATAAAAATAATAGCCCAGAATCAATTATTCTTTCAAATAACCGAAAAGGTGTTGTCAGTGACTTTGTAGACGGGTCAGTTTCTACAGGGTTCACATTTACAAATATTCATAAAGGCGTAGCTGGATATAATGCACATGGTATTTTATGGCCTAGCGAAGGCGGGACAGAAAATTACATGTTTATGTATTATGATTACGGACCTTCAACGCCAACCCCAAAGGCCGGGACTTCTGGATTTTCAATTTATGGTGGGCTATCATTTTTCACTTCATATATAAATTTTACTAATGCATCAAATTTAGCGTCTAAGTACTGGGAATTTTCGTCTAGTCCGGCACAAAATGCAGATCTTGTTAATTATTATGTATGGTATAAAGTTGATGGTGCTGGCGCTGACCCGAAAATATCTGGTAGGACAGGAATATTGATTAACTTGCTATCTACAGATGACGAAAATATTGTAAGATATAAGACACAAAATGCCATTAATGGCCTTGAGGAATGGAATATTTCTGTTGTTAACGGGGCATCTGTAGTCCAATCTAGTTATTTTGAGTTCTCCTCTAAAACTAGTACTGATATAGAATCATATTATGTATGGTATAATAAGGACTCAGCAGGGGTAGATCCGAAAATTTCTGGAAAAATTGGAATAGAGGTTAATGTAAGCTCTGCTGACAGCACATTTGACGTTGCTCAAAAAACATGCAGATCAATTAATTCTGCTAATTTTTCTGTTCCAGATTTTAGGGGAAGACTGTTAAGATTTTGGAATGATGAGTCTATATATGATGACAGCGTTAGAACTAGAAGTACCCTTGTGCCTGGAATTTATGGTGACAAAGTCGGAACGTATCAAAGAATGTGGTTAAATCATGTTAATGGCCAATTAGGATTTGAAGAACAATATGAAGGATACCAAGGGACCCTGGAATGGTACACTCAAAGAAGCGTTCCCCCAACGTCCGAGATACAGGAAAAAAGTGAAAATATTTCTTTAATGCCTTGCATAAAGTATTAAATATGGAGAAAATTGGTTATGAGCGATATGCATAAAAGTATATTAACAGTAGGATTTTGGCCCAGGGCTTCTGGAACTGTTACATTAGACAAGATAATAACAGTAGCGTCTGTTGGCGACTATCCTGTGGATTTGCAAAATTTATAAGATGTTCAGGGGCTGGTGGAGCACTATTAACTGGGTTGGATGATAAAAATTATTTTATTGACAATCCAAAGGATACTTAAAAATTATGAATGAAAAATGCAAATTAAAATCATTTTCAAGAAATCTGCATTCTTGTGATTCAAGAGATGAGCTTATCAAGGGTCTTGCAGGATACGATGATCAATTTGGGATATGGACCTATAAAAATAATGGAATTGAAAAAAATATAGTTTTATCAGATGGTTTTTTTAATGATTCAATTCATTTATTAAAGACAGGCGATATTATTTATATAAATGGAGATTATTTTAATTCATTGTTTGTGGCAACATGTAATAATAATACAGTTTCAATATCTCCTATAAATTTCGATGCTTCTATATCAAGAGAATTAAAATTAAACGAAGCATGTGAATGCTCAGAAATAAATAATGGTGTTGTTTATATAGAAGACTATTCAGATGAACAAAATATAATCAGCGGGCAGTTTAAGAAACATACATATACTAAAGACCCCGACTGGTATAAAGAAGATATTCATAATTTGGTGTATAAGATTAAAGACCAGGATCATTCGTTTTTAATTTCAACAGCTCTAACATCTTTTAATGCATTAAGTATAAAAAATGACGAATTACAATCCTTACATTCATTACTTAACAATCCCCCAAAAATATTTTTTAATAAAGATAGAGGATCATTTTGTTATTTGAGCAATAATGAATTGTGTGAAATTAATGCAACTAAAGTAAAATAAAGAGACGTATAATGAGGAAAAAAAATTCTTATATTAAATTAAATATGATGGATTCCAGAAATTTATTAGACGATTTAGATGAAGCTTCATCTAGTGATGGCACGGCATATGAAACTACGCCTCTAAATACTACTGACAGGCGCAATCATGTATATAATGAAACTACGCCTCTAAATCCTACTGACAGGCGCAATCGTATATATAATGAAACTACGCCTCTAAATCCTATTTACAGGCGCAATCGTGTATATAATGAAACTACAGAAACCCTACCAAAAAGAAGTGCGGATAATAGATATAAATGCATCTCAAAGAAAAAAATAGCAATTGCGTTCGCATCTTTTATTTCTTTATCCATGATAGTTATTTTATTATCAAAATTATTATCTAGCCATGATAGCAATGACTCCAATATGACAACTGAAGCAATTTATAATGCAACAACATCAATAATGACAACGGCTTTTTCAAATATTACAAGTTCACTTAGTAGCGTTACAAGTTCGATGGCAACACTCTTTCCTGAAAACACTACATCGCCAACAACAATGACAACGGATTTTTCAGATATTACAAGCTCGATGGCAACACTCTTTCCTGCAAACATTACATCGCCAACAACTGAAGACCCAAGATGCGCTCAATTACCAGAATGTTGTGATAATGAAGGAAGATGGATTTGCTCATAATATTATCTGGCATACTTTCTTTTTTACTAGACGCAGTTATTGTAACGTTAAGAGCACAAGAAGGATCTTACACACTAAAGGCCAGTCAAACTTTGAGGATATAGAATGTTGCCATTAATACTATCTGCAATAGAATCTTTGATTAGTGTTTTTATTAACAGGCAAAAAACAAAGTCTATAGCAGAAAATGAAAAGGTCAAAAAGATAACAGCGGATGATAGCTGCAATACAGCGAAAGAAATAAACCATATGGCATCTGGAAATGGAAAATTTGTAAGAATTATTTCTATAGTGCTATTTACAATGCCGTTATGGTCTATTCTTGGTGGCCATAGATTTTTTTATTATGTTAATCAATCATATAAACAAGTTCCAGATGGATTGTTTCTTACAATACAAATTATCCTTATCGGTCGATCCATTGGTATACAGGGAGAAGATGTTTTAATCACGATTGGCGATATGTTTAAAAAAATATTTATGGAGAGGTAAGAGTTTAATGGATAAAGTTAAAAATAATAATATTTCTCATAACCACAGTGATATTGAACTTATATTAGAAAGGACTTTACTAATAGTGGTTCTTCATAAATTATTTTCTTTCATAAACATTAAAAAAATATTGTCTGGATTGTTTTCTATAATTAAAAATATTAAATTTTGGCTTAAATTTTTCTTTGTATTTTGTATTTTTTTCCTTGCATTTTCATGGGTATGCGAATTTCCCTCATTGTATTATAACTCACACTCATCGTCGGTAAGATTTAATGCATCGACTGAATATTTTTGGGTAGGGGTAAATATATTTGATATAATCTATACACCATTACTTATAATTTTCCTCATATATCTATGGAAAATAAGAAAAATTAAATAGTTTGTTAAGCTATGTTAAATTTTTGCACGACGATATAAACTTTATTGAAAATGGGCATTCTCCGTTTTCATGCTTAATTAATGCCATTACAAATATAGAGTTATTTTTATCATCTATTTCAGATTCATCATTATAAGCATGCGAAAATTTTTTTTCTTTGTTGTTCATATATGAGACAACGCTTTTTATATAACTATCTGTATCATTATTATCCCCAGGTGGCGCCCATTTATAAATTATTTTAGATATGGTAAAAATATTATAATTATCTCTGTAATATTTAAGTATTTTGAAAATTGCCCTTATCCCATATTTTACATCAATAAATTGGCAAAAGTTTCCATCTGTTTGATTTTTAGACAGCCCTTCCCAGTCTTCTCCATGCCGTATATTCCCTGGATTATTATTGCGAATACCCCTGCTTTCTGTATATATACCCACGTATAACCCTTATTTTTAATTTAATGCCTTTCGGCGAGTCATTCCACATTCATTAGACATTTGTTACTCCAAGTAATAAAACAATATTTGAAATATTATCTGCTTAAGTCGGGGATGTGTTTTTCATATTCTGTTTATATTTTTATCTCCTTTCCCACATCCCCTATTAACATACTAAATATACATTTGTGGTAATCTTTTAAAACATGTAGATTAGTTTAATGTTAGCGCTATTTTGATTATTATGTGCTCCAAATGCATATCCAATTTTAAATCCTATCTTATTATTGATAATAAATTTTGATCCTATTTCAACAAATTCTTTATTAGTATCTTTCTTTAAAAAATTATCTAGCTTAACATATGGATTTATATATTTGTTAATATTAAAAACAGCTCCAATATCATATCCAAATTCAGCATGCGTTTTTTGCTTATCATATAGAAATTGATCATATGAAACTTCCGCATAAGGCAATAAAAATCCTTTTGAAGCAGTAATCCCCGCGGTGCCGCCATATGAAAAATTCTTGTTCCCGTAATATTTTAAATTGCCAGATAAATATAAATTTTTATTAATTTTATATGTTAATTCTCCAGAGTATCCTAGTGTTAGTGACTTTATATTACTAGGGATTTTAGAATTTGTTGTAAACGAACCGACAGACATTTCTAATTCGCTTTTATCTTTTTTAATTTTCAAGAATTGATTAGCATAATTATTATCTAATGCTGAGTACGCAGCACAGGTAGATATTAATGCGGCAGCACCTATTGATGATATTAACAGTTTTTTCATTTTTTTCTCCTAATTATTAAATTAATTAAAGTGGAGGAAGTATGCAATTAGTAAAAACAAAGGATTAAAAAACTATTTACACACTTTCCTCCGTATTCTTATTTAAATATTCAATGCATTTTTTTGCATCTTCTTCTCTAATCTGATTGAGATATTTAATTTTTGCCTTTTCGCACCATTTATCCTCTAAATATTTTGGTACTTTACCTTCTTTTTTTAATCTAATAAGGTTCATTACTGAGCTTTTTATTATAGGCTCACTTTCTTTACATTCATTATCAGCATATATAAATTCTTCGCCATCTATCTCTATGCCATCTATCTCTATAATATCTTCTTCAACACTTAAATCTTTCGCATCATTTTCTTTAATTTTTGATAAAAGAGCGCTAGAGGACGTTTCATTTTCTTTTATTGTAATTTCCTTTGGCATTGAATTGTAAGTATCTCCATGATCCTGCATATCTGTTTTTTCATAAATTCCGGCCAAATATTCCGGAAAAGCATCTTTTGCACAATACGCTATTGCTCTAGCTCTAAGCATTCTTTTTGGATTATTTTTCCAATTTGGCTTGTCAGACATTGGTATCATTTTACCTTTTTCGTAAACCATGATATTTTGAGCGTCCTCTATGCCAAATCTATAAATAAAACTATTTTTGCAATTTTTCCTTTTAATTGTGCATGTACAATATTTATCTGTGAGCTCTATTTCATGATAATCAAAATCAGGATGTCTTGCTGCTATGCTTAATAGCAAGTCCGCGCCCAAACAAACTCTTCCCATAATTGGGTATATTTGATGCAATGCGCCAATAATTGGCAAGTCAAATCTCTTTGCAGTGTCAAATGCAAGCATTAAATCATAAGGCTTTCCTCTGAAATAAGTGGGAACCAATTCTGAATTAGATAGATTTTCACAGAATCCCAGCATTTCTGTAAACGAAGTGGGCAATATACTCTTGTTGCTTTGCAATGAATTTTTCATAATTATCTCCTTTGTTTGATCTTCTTATAGTAACGCAATTTTTAATTTTTTGCAACTACGCTTTCTAGATATTTCACCACTTCGAGATGGCCATTTCGAGAAGCCCATCTCAGCACATAATCATCATCGGCATGAACATCAGCGCCATTCTCAATGAGGTATTTAACAACGTCCAGATGGCCGCTTTCAGATGCCCTGCCCAGCGCCCAATCATAACGGGCATGAATATCAGCACCCCTCTCGACAAGATGCTGCACGACATCCAGATGGCCGAATGCAGCAGCCCATCTCATCGCCCCATCATTATCGGAATGTACATCAGCGCCCATCTCAATGAGATATTTCACCACGTCGAGATGGCCATTTCGAGAAGCCCATCTCAGCTCCCAATCATTAAGGGCATGAATATCAGCACCCCTCTCGACAAGATTCTGCACGACATCCAGATGGCCGAATGCAGCAGCCCATCTCA
>Ga0075475_10000202_pt1 | contig 25857 bp, 26 predicted proteins | sample DEB08_DNA_10_FD_76342 | JGI IMG/M metagenome (GOLD analysis project Ga0075475, IMG submission 76342) | Aqueous microbial communities from the Delaware River and Bay under freshwater to marine salinity gradient to study organic matter... | ecosystem: Environmental > Aquatic > Marine > Coastal ... | reverse complement strand
TGCGGGCGTGTATGACGCGTTAGCGCTAATCATCACGAGAGATGCTGGCGTGCGTATTAATACAACTGAAAAATGGGCTGAAGTACATGCCAATACGCTCCAGTTAGCAATTGACACGCCAGGTAAATATCCTGGCCTGGACGTAGCAATCGAGCGTGTATTTAAAGATAGCGTAGGCACAGACGACGTGCTGCCTACAAATGACGCGACCCGACAAAGTCTTGTAAAGGCTTGTGAAATTATTGCCGCTTCGGCTAAGTAGGAGTAGTCATGACGCACGAAGAAACTTTTTTTGAAAAGCCATATGACGTTGTAGAAGCTTACAACGCTGGTTTTATCGGCGCTTATGCAGACCCCGAAGCAGACGCGGCGCTACAAGAAACGATTGTAGCGGCTGGCGGCGTACCAGACGGCGCGATGGCCTGCCAACAGTATGGTTTGTCTGCATCTGGCGAAGGCAAGCTGAGTCTGCCGTACTTAGAGATTCTATCTTTATATCCAGACTGCCTGCCAGGCGGGGCGCAGGGCCGCGGCGATTGTGTCAGCTGGTCGACCCGAAACGCGGCTCTTGGGACTATGTGCTGTGAGATTACATCCGGCACACCCGACGAAGTTAGCGGCAGATTAGAAGGCGCGCCAGAAGTTAGTGATGCAGCCCGTTTAGCTGGTGTGTTAAGTACGGAAGCCATTTACAACTGGCGACGACATGGCGGCGACGGCTGGACTTGTTCCGCCGCCGCAAAAGTAATTTTGAAGGAAAGCGGTTTGTGGCTGCGCAAAAAATACCCAGAAATCGACGTCGACTTTACACGTTATAGTTCGCGCAATGCTGGGATCTATGGCCGCAACACACCGCCGGACTCGTGGCTAGCGATCGGCAAAGATCACTTAGTCCGCACGGCAACAACTGTTCGGGGGTTTGAAGAACTCCGAGACTTATTACATAACGGATATTGTGTTAGCTCGTGTGGCTCTGAAGCCTGGGAATCTACGCGCGATGAAAATGGTGTTTCGCGTCGCCGCGGCAGCTGGGCCCACGCGCTCGCATATCTTGGCGTTGACGATCGTGATGTTATTAAAGAAAAGTATAATGGCGAGCCGCTAGTGCTGGTACAAAACAGCTGGGGAGAGTGGAACCGCGGCGGCACGCGAGTTTATGGCACTGATTTTGATATTCCGGTTGGGTCCTTTTGGGCGACATGGTCTAGTTTAAAAAACAGGTCTATGATTGCGTTTTCTGGCGTTAACGGATGGCCGCCGAAGAAACTAAAAAGCTTTGGCGCGCTTGGAAACATTTAAGGAGTCGTTATGTGGGAGCTTATTGTATTTATTCTTTCGTTAATCAATCCGGCTATTGCGCCAACTGATTATGTGGGTCCTGTTGCGGCAGAAGTAGCGTATGCCGCTGCGATGCCGACGACTACGCCAGTTAAACCGAAAGTGCCGACGAGCGAGTGTAAAAACTGTAAGGGTACGGGCCGCGTTCGTACTGGTGACGGACTTGGCTGGACAAAATGCCCTGACTGTGAGTCGGACATCGAGCTTGACACCACTAGTGACGTCTTGCCGATAATAACGGATTAACTTGTCGAACTACTGCGTGCGCGGTATAACAAGCACGCGGTATCCAGCACTTTTTCGAGGTTAAGATGGCAAACGTAATAAAAACAGGGAAATGCTACACTTTTCGCGGTTTAAAGTTTTATGCAGAAAACGGCTTTGTTTGTTTACACGACGAAGCGACCGGCGAGTTCTATGTTTTGACGCGCAAAGAGTTTTTACAGCGCGCGCAAGCTTTATCTGACGAGGCTTCCCGGTTGCGTACTGTAGCCGCTGAAAACCCGAGTAAAGCGTCATGGTTGTCAGCCGACCGCGCTGATTTGATACAAGCGGTCGAAGATATGGTGGCGTGTACATATGAGGCAAAAGAGCAGGGCGACCGGAACGACCCTAAAGTTGATGCTTGGTTTCGTAAACACCGGCCACACCGCAGAAGCAAAATTTCAATGGCCAGCGCGGCTAATTTTTCTACAGATTTGCCCGGAGCCCTGCCTTTAGGTCAAAATACTGGTAAACAGGTGCGTCCAGACTTTACAATAGATGGACAAAATAACTCACCCAAAAAACTTATTTTGCCTGGAGATTTTTAATGAATTTTAAGAACTTAGACGCGGACACAGTTTTCAAAGCCGGCTTTGCTGTTCGTTGCGCGGAAGAAAAACTGACAGAAGAAGAAATCTCTGCCCGAATTAAGTTAGCGAGTGCGTTATTAGAGAAAGAATCGTGGTGGAAAGAGTTGGGGAAATATTTGTTTGGTGGTTTAGGGTCTGCCGCTAAAACCATGGTAGATCCAGCCACATACCTTGCGGCGGCGAAAGGTCTCGGCACTGTAGGACTAGCGGGGTTGGCTACCGGCGGCGTGGCTGGTGGACTTGGTGGCGCCGGGTTAGGCTTTGCTGCGGCTAAAGCGAACGAAAAAGACATTGATGTAGAAGATATCAAAGCAAAAGAGATACAGCAGACATACGATCATTACGCGCAACGAATGGCTGCGCGGCGGGCGTACGAAAAAGAACGAGCAAAAAGACTTAATCAGCCGGTATGAGCACTAAAAAATATTTTGCAGAACAGCGCGGGTCACAACACGGCGCGTATGAGCTGCATTGGCCGGGCACGTCAGATGGCTTTCCAGTTATTCGGCAACCGGGCACAAGTTTTGATTTAAAACAGGCCGAAGTTGACGCGTTAGAATATCAGCGCGATTTTAAATCTAAAATGTTCGAATTGTGGGATGACGCTCAAAAAAGAGAGTTTGACGACATAAATGATAAAATAGTTAACGGTTGGTATACGTTAGAAAAAAGAACAGATCACTGGGACGAAGAAAAAAAACATTTTCGCGTTTGGATGGAGTGGTGTCAGATTTACGGGACATTGCCAGCCAAATAAACAAAATATTAATTACGCGGGTTTTACTATGACGCAAAAGCAAGCTGAAACCGATTACAACACAGGTATTGGTCGGGATGTTCAGAATTCATTTTGGACTGGTGTGACCGGCGGCGGCACGTTGGCTGGCGCTATGGCGCTTTATAAATATCTAAAAAGCCAGCAAGAAAAGCATTTTGCGCCGGCGCCAAAGCCCAGCATCGATCAAATTGCGTTAGATGCTGAAATTCCACGGAGCTTTATGAAAAAGCTACCAAAAGAAGAAAAGAAAAGCAGTATCAACTTGAATGACGCTGTGCCGTACTTACTGCCACTTGCTGGCGCGGCTGGGGGAGCAGCTCTTGGCCGTTACACCGCGCCAAATAAGAAAGAAAAAAACAAACGCACGCTTGCGGGCGCGGCGCTCGGCGGCCTTGGCGGCGCCGGGTTATCTTTAATGGGTACCGACGCCGGCGCGCGCGCATTAGCGCGACCAATAAACGCATTTCAAGGCTGGCGGTGGGGCGAAGATCTTGGGCTGCGAAATAACGCCGGCGCAACCGTTGAAAACCCGGACGACATACAGTCGCACGACCAAGTATCCGGCGCGGCGCGCTTGGCGGCTAAAATTTTAGCGGGCGGTGCTGGCGGCGCGGGCGCTATTTATGGTGTAAATAAATTGCTAGACAATTCGGACGCTAAAAGAGAAGACCGAGAAGACTCCGTTGAAAAAGCCCGCAAGGACTATTTCAAAGATTTACTCTCGAAAGAGTCTGAGGACGGTAAGGCTTTAACAAAAATTGCCCAGCTTGTAAAAAAAAGTGATGGCGGCTATGAAAATCCCCACGGCACTAGCGACGTTAATCCCGCCAACGTCCTTGATTTTCTCACAGGCGCTTTTACGTATCCTGCGGCGCTAGGCGCTTTGGGCGCGGGCGGGTTAGCTTCTTACTACATGTACAATAAAACGCGCGCCAATTCTAAAGAGCAGCAACTTGCTCATGCGCGACGCCACTATAACCGTATGCGACCCATGCGCAATGTTTGGGTTGATCCGCAAGAACTAGCGGCAGTGAAAGAAATTGTAGAAGCCGAAAAGGCGTAGTGTTTACCTAAGGTAACTATAATGCCTGCGCCGGACTCTATCTTATCGCCTACCCCCTTGCCGCCGCCGCAACCAAATGTTCGTGGCTTTGGGGATCAGCCGCCAGAGCAGTTACGGAAAAACATATTTGACCGCGCGCTAAGCAGTGCGACTAGCCTGCCTGCAATTAGCAATGAGCGCTATACGTTACAGTTGCAAGACGTAAAGTACGCTGGCCCTGAGCGGTTTTCTCGTAAAGACCAAAAGCGGGCTATTTTGTCAAATAAATCTTTGCACCGTCGTTTGACGGGCACTTGGTCATTAATTGACAACCAAACGCAGCAGGCCGTCGCACAGAAGCCGACGACAATTGCAAACGTACCGTACTTAACTGATTCAGGTACGTTTGTTAACAACGGCGTCGAATACACACTAGCGCACCAGCTGCGGTTAAAGCCTGGCGTGTTTACTCGTGAAAAAGAAAACGGCGAGTTAGAAGCGCACGTAAATACGATGCCGGGTAAAGGCCGTTCGCATCGGTATTACATGGACCCGAAAACAGGCGTATTCAAAATACAAATTGGTCAGGCGCAGATCCCGCTGTTCCCGCTATTAAAAACGCTGGGCGTACAAGAAGAGCAGCTACGGAAAACGTGGGGCAATGAAATCACCGCCGCCAACATGACACAAGGCGACGCGGGGACACTAGACAAGCTCTATCAACGCCTAGTGTACAACCCAGACAAAGGCGCAGACCAGCTCGCGAAGATAAAAGCGATTGCGGCCGAATTTAATAAAACAGAACTAGATGAAGATGTCACTAATCGCACACTGGGCCGCGCATACAAAAACTTAACGCCTGACGCAATTCTAGACATTACAAAAAAGCTGATTGCTGTAAACCGCAAAGAAGCTGACTCGGATGACCGCGACAGCATGGTTTTCCAACAGGTGCTTGGTCCAGAAGAGTTGATCAGCGAGCGGTTTTTAAAAGACCGCGCAAACATACGCAAACTTTTGTGGCGCGCTACAGCGAAGAAATCATTAGACCACGTGCCCAGCGGTGTTTTTAACAAGGCAATTTCTGCTGCGCTAATTAGTTCTGGTCTCGGTTCCAGTTTAGAAGAAATTAACCCAGCAGAAATCTTTGACCATCAAACACGTGTAACTCGGTTAGGAGAAGGCGGCATTGGTTCTCTTGACGCCGTTCCCGCTGAGTCTCGTTCTGTACAACCCAGTCACTTCGGGCTGATTGATTATTTGCGTACGCCAGAAAGCGGTAAGGTCGGCGTAGACATGCGGTTTGCGCGTGGTGCCCGTAAAGGCGACGACGGCAAAATCTATATGCCCGTTAAGAATTTCAAGACGGGCGCAACAGAGTACAAAACGCCGCAAGAGCTGGCACAGACGCCGCTTGCATTTCCAGGCGAAGAAAAAACAGATTTGCCGATGGCCGCCGCATTAGTAAATGGCCGGCTGACATATGTACCCAAAGAAGAACTGCAATACGGCGTTCAGAATATGGACGACACGTTTTCGTCGTTAACCAACATGGTACCGATGAAAACAATGGTAAAAGGTCAGCGCGTAATCATGGGCGCGCGGATGTTTACACAAGCCTTACCGTTAGAGAATGGCGAGGCCCCGCTTGTTCAGTCAGCAAAAGCAGACGACCCGGCCATGTCGCACGAAGACGAGATGGGCGCGCATTTAGGCGCTGTGCGTTCAGATGTTGCCGGCCGGGTGTTGTCAGTTACGCCGGATGAAATGGTCATTAAAGATCTCGACGGCAATAAAAAGACGATTGACTTGTACAACGACATGCCTTTTAACAGAAAAACGTTTTGGACGCAGACGCCAACCGTTAAACCGGGCGACGTCATTAAGCCGGGGCAGTTAATTGCAACAAGTAACTTCACGGACAAAGATGGTTCCGCCGCGCTTGGCTTAAATCTGCGTGTCGGGTACGCGCCTTTTCGCGGACGGAATTACGAAGACGCCGTAGTAATTTCTGAGTCGGCGGCCAAGAAGTTGTCTAGCCAGCACATGTATCAACACAACGCTGAGTGGGATGATAATACGCATGTCGGCAAGCGGGCGTTCTTGAGTTTATTTCCAAGTGCGTACGACAAAAAAACACTTGAAAAGTTTGACGACAATGGTGCCATAAAAAAAGGCACAGTAGTTAACTTCGGTGACCCGTTAGTGCTTATGGCGAAAAAAAGAGAGCAAGTTTACGGCAAAGTGCATCGTGGGCGCGCTGGCAATTTTTCAGATGAGACGATTACTTGGGATCATCACTCGCCAGGAATTGTTACTGACGTTGAAGAAACAAAAAAGGGTGTTGGTGTTGTAGTCAAAGCTACCGCGGCAATGGAAGTCGGCGATAAGATTACAGGTCGTTTCGGCGATAAGGGCGTTGTTGCAGAAATTGTACCGGACAAGGATATGCCGCAAGACGAGGCTGGCAGTCCTTTAGAAATTCTTGTTAGTCCGCTTGGTTTAATTAGTCGTGTAAATCCGGCGCAGATTGTTGAAGCCGCGCTAAGTAAAGTTGCAGCCAAGACAGGCAAGCCGTTCAAGATAAAAGATTTTGATTCAGATCAAGAGCTTGTTGAATTTGCAAAGAAAGAACTTGAAAAACACGGCTTGTCTGACACAGAAAATTTAACTGACCCAGAAACCGGCCGAAAAATTAAAAACATTTTGACTGGGCAGCGATTCTTTATGAAATTGCACCACACCGCCGAGTCCAAGGGACAAGGCCGGGCGATGGGTATGTATACTGCAGAAGGTACGCCGGCAAAAGGTGGCGCGGAAGGCGCCAAACGCGTCGGCATGTTAGAACTGGGCGCGCTGCTTAGCCACGGCGCTGGGCAAGTTGTACGCGATGCCAAGATGGTGCGCGGCCAGGCTAACCCAGAATATTGGACGCAGTTTATGTCGGGTTATGCGGCGCCGCTTCCCAAAGTGCCGCACGTTTACGACAAATTTGTAAATCAATTAAAAGGCGCTGGTGTAAACGTTGTGCGCACAGCTAATCGGACGCACGTTACAGCGCTTACGGATAAAAATGTCGACGAGCTTGCCGGCGACCGAGAGCTGCAAAATTCAGAAACGGTAGATTGGTCAGGCAACTTGAAGCCGTTAAAAGGCGGCTTGTTTGACGAAACTTTAACGGGCGGTCACGGCGGTAACAGGTGGTCGAAGATAACTTTGTTCGAGCCAATGCCGAATCCGATTATGGAAGAACCAATTCGGCGCGTTCTTGGTTTAACAGAAAAAGATTTCCGCTCCGTTCTTGCGGGACAAAAGAAAATCGGCGACAGCACCGGGCCGCAGGGTATCCATGCCGCATTAAAACGTATAAATCTGCCGCGCGCGATTGAGCAAGCGCGAGAAGACATCAAGTCTGGTCGTAAGACAGTGCGCGATGCTGCAGTTCGCCGCCTCGGGTTTTTAAAGGGCGCGGAAGCTGGCGGATTACACCCACAAGATTGGATGATTACAAAAGTCGGCGTATTGCCGCCTGCTTTTCGTCCGGTGTCGGCAATGGGCGCAAAAAAGCTGCCGCTCGTTGACGACGCTAATTATTTGTACAAAGAAGTTCTAGACGCGAACAGTGTTTTAAAAGACGCGAGCGGATTGTTAAGTGATTACGGCGCTGAGCGTTTGTCTTTGTACGACTCGATTCGCGGCGTTAGCGGTTTAGGTGCGCCACAGCATCCAAAGAACGTTGAACGTAACGTGCGGGGCTTTTTGTCTAAGATTTTTGGTACGTCACCTAAGTTTGGGACTATGCAGCGAAAACTGCTGTCTTCGACAGTGGATCTTGTTGGGCGCGCGGTTATCACCCCAAACCCAGATCTAGATATGGACGAAGTTGCGCTGCCGGAAGAAAAAGCGTGGGAAGTTTACAAGCCGTTTGTTGTGCGGAGTCTTGTTCGAAGGGGCATGCCACGAATGCAAGCTATGGCGGCAATTGACGAAAAAAACAAATTGGCTTATGACGAGCTTAACAAACAAATGAGTTCGCGCCCGATTATCATTAATCGCGCGCCCGTTCTTCATCGTTACGGCGTTATGGCGTTTTATCCAAAGCTAACAAAAAATAAAGTCTTGGAAGTTAATCCTGTTATTACAAAAGGCTTCGGCGCCGATTTTGACGGCGACGCGATGCAATATCATGTGCCGAGTACAGAAGAGGCGGCACAAGAAGCCGTCGATAAAATGCTGCCGAGCAAGAATTTGTTTACGGCTTCTTCTTTTAAGGCCCACTACCTACCTAACAAAGATTATCAGACTGGGGTATACTTAGCGTCTACTAAAAAAGACGAAAAAGCAAAACCCAGGGTATATAGAAATAAACAAGATGCGCTAGCGGCGTATCGTCGTGGCGACATCGATGTAGATACGCCGGTACACATTGTCGAGGACAAAACTTAATTGGAGGCTTTATGTTACCTTACACTGTAAACCCAGAGCTTTTTAATCTTGCCAAAATACGGCTTTTAGAAAAATCTGCTGTAGTTCCACCGCAGGCTGCCATGTCGCCAGAGGCGATGGGCGTTGTTCCGCCTGCAACTCCCGACCAAGCAGCCGCGGCGGCGGCCCCTCCTCCCGCCGCAGCCGATCCCGCAGCAATGGCAGCTGGAGCCGTTGACCCTGCGATGCTCGGCGCGCTCCCGCCCGCCGCGGCTGCCCCGCCTGCTGATCCTGCTGCCGCCGCGCCGCCAAAGATGAAGCCAGAGCAAATGATGCAAATGCTGGACTATCGCATGTACAACATGCAACAGCAATTAACGGCCATCATGAATGCGCTGGGTGTTCAAGTTTCACCAGAAGCGCTTGTCATGCCGCCCGGAACAACAGGTGCGCCGCCGGTTGAATCCGCGCTTCCTGGCGCGCAAAACGAGCCGGAAGTTTCTGCGGCAAAAGCTGCGGCGGCCTGGTGGGCCGACCAAACGGAAGACGCGGGTACGCAAAAGATCGGCGTACCAGTATCGAAAGACTTGTCGACCGGCACGCCGGCTTTACAAGGACCGGATTTACAAACAAAAGCAAGCGCGGTTGCAGCGTTATGCCGGAGTTTAACGAATAATGCTGGTTAAGAGCCAACACAACTTAATTCCTTCAGAAACGAAAGCGCATAGTGTCGTCATTGAAGACGACATGCAAAACCCTATTTTTGTTGCAACGCATATTGGCGGCGGTATTTTATACTCGTCTGTGGGCGAGCCCGAATTTGCCGGGGCGTTAGCTGCTGCCGGCGTAAAACAAAAAGCGCCAGAAGTTACAGAACGAAAAGTGCCGCCTAGCGGGAGTAATAACTAATGTTAAAAACTACGCTAGGCCAGTTGTTGGTTAACGAAACTTTGCCAGAAGATTTGCGCGATTACAACAGGCGGCTCGACAAAAAAAATATGGCGGCGCTGGCCACACAGCTGGCAGAGAAATATCCTGACAAATACAAAGACGTCATGAAAAAATTGCATGACGCTTCTCGCGCCACGGCGTATACAACTGGCGGTTTGTCGATGGGGTTGAAAGACATTACGCCCACTAAAGCAAGTAAGCTGGCCGCCGCTGTTGTAAAAACACAACTGCGTCAAATTATGTCAGACAAACGTTTGACACCTAAACAGCGCGAACTTCGTGTCTTAGAGCTTGCGGCGAATACACAAAAGAAACTTGTTGAGGACGTTTATAACGAAGCAATCGCGTCGAAAAACCCGCTTGTCGAACAGGTCATTGCTGGCGCGGGCGGTAATAAGTTTTCTTTAAATTCTCTGATCGGCGCTGACTTACAATATGTGGATCACAAAGACGACCCGATTCCGTTGCCAGTCACGCGGTCGTATAGTCGCGGTTTGACGCCAGCAGAATACTTCGCCGCGTCGTTCGGTACACGAAAAGGCGTTATAGATGTAAAAACAGCAACAGCTGATGCCGGCTTCTTTGGCAAACAGTTGACGCAAATGGCGCATCGTTTACTTGTCACAGCAGATGACGACGATGACAACGAAAACATTTATTCTCGCGGAATTCCTTCAGATGTTGACGATCCCGACAATGAAGGCGCTTTTTTAGCGACAGCTGTTGGCCCGTATAAACGGAACACGGTGCTTACGCCTAAAATCTTGCGGGACTTAAAAGAATCTGGAATCAAAGATATTTTAGTGCGCAGCCCTTTAGTCGGCGGACCTGATGACGGCGGCGTATACGCAAAAGACGTCGGCTATCGCGAGAAAGGCCGATTGCCGCCTATTGGTGACTATGTCGGTATTGCAGCGGCGCAAGCGTTAACGGAACCAGTGTCGCAGTCTCAGTTGTCCTCAAAACATTCTGGTGGTGTAGGCGGCGCGAAGTCTATCTCCGGTTTTAGTGCGATTAACGCATTAGTACAGGTTCCAAAGAAATACCCAGACGGCGCCACGCACGCACAACGAGACGGGACAGTTCAAGAAATACGACCCGCAGCCCAAGGCGGGTTTTACATTACGGTCGAGGGCGAAGAGCATTACGTCCCGGCTGATCGCGACGTAAGTGTAAAAAAGGGCGACAAGTTAGAAGCCGGCGACGTGTTATCTACAGGTATGCCAAATCCTGCAGAAATTGTAAAGCACAAAGGCGTCGGAGAAGGGCGCCGCTATTTCACACAAGCCATGCGGCAAGTTTTAAAAAATAGCGGGATTAACGCGCACCGCCGAAATATTGAACTCGTTGCGCGTGGTTTAATCAATCATGTGCGTCTAAACGACGAGTATGGCGACTATGTGCCAAACGACATAGTTCCGTACTCGGTGTTAGAGAAATCCTGGTCCCCGCGAGATGGCAGCATAGCCGGCGCGCCGAATACTTTGCACAATCATTATTTAGAGACCCCGACGCTCCATTATTCGATCGGCACAAAAATTACAAAATCCGTGTCAGATCAGTTGCAAAAATTCGGGGTTAAAAATATACAAGCGCATAAAGAACCACCGCCGTTTCAGCCGGAAATGGTGCGCGGGATGGCGAATATTTCAAACGACCAAGATTGGATGACAAGAATGCTGGGTTCGTACCAGAGTCGTGGGTTTTTAAACAGCGTGCACCGCGGTAATACGAGCGATGAGTCAGGCAGTAGTTATGTTCCGTCATTGGCTCGTGGCACGGATTTTGGCGTCTCTGGCCCGGTAAGTGGTTGGAAACCGCCAAAAGACTAGGCTTATTGATTAAAACACTGTAAATTAGTAGTCAGGCAATTTGTTCTTTTGTGTTGAAATGTTAACTATGCCGCATGGAGGTGGCTCTGTGTCCAAGAAAAAAGCTAAGCAGGCCTCATGGAAGCACTGGCGTGATGTTATGCGCGCGCAGGCAAGAACGCAGACCAAAACCGCAGAAATTGGCGGACGCGGTGACGACGTAGCATTTGAACAAGCTTTTTCAAATTTAGCGCACGCGTACTTACAAGACGGCGCGCCTAAATTACTAGAGCACGAAATCGGATTCCAGCTGCTCGACCGTAACCGAGAAAACACAAAAGCCGTTGGTGTTTTTGCTTTTAAACTTGGTTCGATGTGGTTGTACGCGCCCGTTTTCTTTTTAAACGGTGACTTGAAGGGCCACGAGCTTTTATACATCAAAAACCAAGACATGTTCGTCCCGTTGAAAGAAAACTGGGTGAACTATCTGGTGAACCGGAAGCCGAGTGTTCTTGGCAGCGGGATTGATAAGAACTTAACCCAGTTTGGTCAGCGCCAGCCTGACTTTACTCAGCTGTCTCGCTCACCGGCCAAGTTTGGCTCTGCCCAGCCGACGCTTAAAGAAATGATGACAGCCGTAATGCCAACTCTGGCTAAAACGGCAACAATGAACACGCGCGATGCCTTTTCTGAGTTAGGTAGCGCCTTAAACCTAAAAACATTTTTAAAGCAGGCCGGACTCGACACCATCAACGCATTAGTGAAGAGTTGTCAGTACGCCCCCGCTATGGCCAAAGCGTTAGACGAGTTTCACGGCCTTGACATTATTAAAGAAGCGATTGCCGCGGCGAAAAAACGAACCGCCGACTCGCAGGTTAAAAAAGCTAGTGTTCTTTCAGACGCCCCAGAAAAACCAAAGTCTGAAAGCACGTTAAAGGTCATTACGCACGACACATCTGTTCAAATGGCTTTGCCGCCAGGCCACACGGAAGAAGACCAGGAAAAGCTTCTCCGCGATGGCGTTCTGATCCTCGACAACCGAGATCGAGATAATGTGTCAGTGCCGTATCAAATTCAAGTAGAGCAGCGGTTATTTAACCCGACAGAAAGTGGCTTGTATCACGTTCTTGTAAAGCCCGGCGAAATTGAAAAGTGCTACATTGCGGTTCATCCAATGGGCCCTGTAAAGCGCTCTAATTTTGCTACGGTTGTTCGGCTTGATGGTACGCCCGAGTGGATCAACACGCCCGCCGATAGAATTTTCTGTTTCGCCAGAGAAGAAGGCGAAGAGTTTGATTCTTGGTTTGACGGACTTCCTGAAGCTGGGAAGTTATCGCGTAGTGGCCGATATATTTTGTTGAATAAAAAAGGCGACTCGACAGTGCCTTTACGGGTTATTCGTGAGTACGGGTCAACTGAGTTTGGCGGCGATGCTTATGAAGTGCACATGGAAGATCACTCGAAATTTCCTGCGCCCGGAAACATTTCAAACTGCTGCTACTCCGACCCCCTTAATTACGACAAATATCGTGACGGGGTGCGCGTGCACATTAACGGCAAAGGCGGTCAGTCGATTAAAGCCAGCATGGGCGATATTTTTATCCCAGAAGGCTATCGTGTTCTGAAGTGCGCGCCGGGAGAAGACGACGCAGCGAACGCGGAAGATGCCGGCCAGAGTTCGTGTGGCTGTGCAGAAAGTAAAAATCCACCGCTTATGCCTGGTAACTTGTCTGACGCGCAGCTTGTACTGACGCAAAAACTAAGCAGCGTCACTATTTACCATTCTGGAACTGACGTGAGAGTTAACGATGTGGAACTATCGCCGCGAGATGCTCTTGTACATCTTGTCAAAGATCATGGACTGCGTGAAAAAGCAGCGCAAGAACTATTAACACGTGCCCGGGCGAAACGTAAGTTTTCCTGCCACATTAAGTACGCCAATCCTTATGGCGGTCCAATGATGATTCAAGGCGCGCCGACCGCGCCGGCTGATCCGGGGCCCGTAATGGGCGGCGAAACAATCATGGGGACAAGCATACCGACGCAACTTGGCATTGACGTGGGCGTGCCGGTTCCAGACATGGCGGCGAGTCAGACAGACCGCAGTATTTACAACCCCAACACGCAGTTTGACGACAACGCAATCGGCCAGATTATGGACGCTGCAAGTACAGGCCAGCGCGAAGTATTTGACACGGCAATGGTCGGTACTATGTTGCGGGCGGTTAGAGACGATTCGTTAGTAGATCGTTACATGGGCGACCTAACAAAAGGTCTCGACAAGCTCGGGCGTATTTTGTTTATGTTTTACTGGCACGGCGATCGTTTTGCCGATCGGTACGGTAAAGCTGATATGCCTGAGTTAGAAGATTCGTTGCGCAATGCTTTTGAGATGTTGGGCGACGTAATTCTCTTCTTAAAGCAAAAAACAATTGAGCCGTTTCCTGACGAGGCGGCACAGGACATCGATCTAAGCTCTGTAGCGAGCGCCTCTTAAATAAGGTGACTTATGGGAAGTACAGTTTGGTCTGGCTCAAAAACATTTACAGCTTCTAGCGGGGCACAAGGCTTAGTGTCTGTGCCGGCTCCCGCTCGCGGCACGTTGCGCGGTTACACGTTAATCCAAATTGACGGGGCTGCAGACGGTTTTGAAGCCAGCCTGTATAGCAGTGATAAAACGCCAGAAGAACAATATCACTTGCTGAACTTATCCAACAACGCGGCCGTCGTTGTAGATTCAGATGTCGTGGCGTTAGCTGAAAATAATGACGTATCTATCGCGTATCAAAACCGCAACGGTACGCCATCTGTGCACGAGCGACTACTGTATTTAAAGATCACGCCGGCCGGCGCTGGCGATAAACAGTTCATGTTGTCGATTACAGTTGAGACGCCACGACTTTAAGGCACTGGTTTTTATGAGTATTATTTCTAGAGTTTTTCGCGTTATGCGGCTCCCGCTTCGGCGGCGGGAGGCGGCAAATACAACAGACGGCGCGCCAACTAGCTTGGTGCCCGGAGAGTTTGTTTACGGCGAAGACGAAAACAAATTTTATGTCTGTAAATCAGACAGCTCAATTGTTGAGTGGGCAGGAACTGCAGGCCCAACAGGCGCAACTGGTCCCGCCGGCGGTCCGACGGGCGCTACGGGACCTACCGGGCCTCAAGGTCCTGCTGGCGCAGATGGCTCGGACGGGGCTGTTGGTGTAACCGGGGCAACTGGCCCTCAAGGTCTTGCTGGCGCAGATGGCTCGGACGGTTCTGTCGGTGTAACCGGGGCTACTGGTCCCCAGGGTCCTGCTGGCGCAGATGGCTCGGACGGTGCTGTCGGTGTAACCGGGGCTACTGGTCCTCAAGGTCCTGCTGGCGCAGACGGTACTGACGGCGTCGACGGTGCTGTCGGTGTAACCGGAGCTACTGGTCCTCAGGGTCCTGCTGGAATAGACGGCGTGGATGGCGTTGACGGCGACGTCGGCGCTACGGGGCCTGCACCAAGTAATGTTGTAGTAAGCGACACAAGTCTTGCTAGCACGGCAAACTCTACGGCAATTACCAATGTCGTTAGTATCTCGCAAACGGACTACGACGCGTTAGTTACTGCTGGCGCTATTGACGCCGCAACACTTTATGTAATTTCTTAGGTTTTTTTATGTCTGATTTATTCTTAGGCGGAAACAGACCAGAGAAATTTTACGCCGGAAATGTTGCTGTAAAAAAAATGTACAAAAACGGCGCGCTTACTTGGGCGCCGCATTGGTCGCCGGCAGCGTTAAACACCGAACTTGAATTATGGCTCGACGCCACAGACGCGGCCACAATTACGTTAAACGGTTCCGCTATTTCTGGTTGGGCCGATAAATCAGCAAACGGGCATTCTTTAGTGCAGCCCACGGCGGCTAATCAGCCCTCGACACTCGGCGCGAACGGGACAGCGCTAATTAAAACTCGCGCGGCTGTAAATTTTACCGCCCAACATTTTCTTTCTGCGGCCGCTGTTGTGTTGTCGCCGCCGTTTACCGTTTCTTGTATTATTGAGCTTAATGGCCCAGACGCGGCGATTAGATATTTATTCGACTCTTACAACAGTGCTATTCGGACACGCGGCCGCTACTCTCTAGCAAACGCCGACACACTTGAGTTCGTCACGGCTGGGGTGAACGACAATTTTGGCGGCCCGGAAACAATTTCCGCGACAAACTTGGCGACAGGGCAAGAAGCGCATGTTCTTGTGTTTCACCACGCTGGTTTAAGCGGTACGTCTACTATTCATAAAGATGGCGCGTTAATTGCGTCTGGACAATTAGGCAGCGAAAACCTTGCCGGATTAACATTAGGAAATCAGCGTGAGTACGCCGTTGGCATTAACACAACGTCAATGAGCCTGTCAGGCCGAATGGGTGAATTTCTAATTACCAGCGGGTCGGCGTCGCAAACGACGCGCGAAAAGGTAGAGGGTTATTTAGCGCATAATTGGCGCTTAACAGATTCGTTACCTGCGGCGCACCCGTATAAAACCAATTTTCCGTTGGACGTATAATCATGTTGTTTTACGTTTTTAATGTAGAAGAAGACGCAAACGCCGCCGCGCAACTGATTATCGATAACGTGCGCAACTGGGTGTCGAACAACTTGCCGGAAGCGTTGTCTGCCGACGGAAATAAATTACGCGGCAGAAACGCCGCCACGAACGAATTAGTGGATGTGTACACGACGCGCTGGGCGGTTCCTGTTCAAACGGTAGATAATCGTTGGGTGTTTTTAAAGCCAACGCTAGAAAAAACAACACCGATTCCTTTGGCTGTTTTTATCGCCGGTATAACAGCGGCTGAAGAAGAGTATAATCCGGCTTGGTTCCCTGTCGACGACGCCGAATAAATAGGTTTTATTGTGGCCGCACTCGCTAAAACTGCTTCGTTTCGTAAAAGCTTGCAGCGGGCTCCGCATTGGCGGTGGCTACGCGCAGTAGAGATAGATGCGGGTGGTTTAAGTACAACCAAGAAAAGGGACGGCGCTGATGGTTTTACATGGATTCGGCGTGCTTTAAAAACTAAACGGCGCTATGAAGAATTTGTGGGCGATCCCGGCGCGTTTCATTCGCTAATTATGCGCGACGAACACATGTTCTGGGCGCACTCGCTCTGGGTTGACGACAAAAGCACAACACGTTGGATTATTGAAGCGCGCGTATTGGCCGGCGAGACAGACGAAGAAATAGCAGAAAAAGTTGGCACGGAGCCGGAGGTTGTCACCGCGTATATAAACGTTTTTTTTGATGTACGCGACAGACTAGAAAATATTGACTACATCTCCGGCATTGTGATGGGCGAAGCTGTTGCGCGGGGTTTGCAGGAGCGCCAGTTTGATTTACTGTGGAAAATGTTGGCGTATCAGGGCGGTCCGCATGTTTTAAACGCTGTGCTTCGCCGTGGGCCGGAAATTAAGCGCCCCGCGTCCTCAGACGAAGTTGGCGGCTTTTTTCAAGAATTTGCTGTTAACTCTATAAAATACAAAGCAGCCTTGTCCGCGTTGACAGTACCTGTAAATACTCATACGCAGCTTGCTTTGATAGACTCGTATGTTAAATACGTAGAAATTGAGCGTAAATCTGAAGACAGCATGAAAGCGCAGAACTCGATTATTGACAATATTGGAACTATGCTTTCGTCAATGCCTTTTCAGATTGGTACAAAAGTAGGCGCTGGCGACGAAAAAATGGTAGCATTTGATAGTAAGCGCGCGGAATTACGTGGCGACGAACTCATGGTTATAGCGGCTGGCGGTACACTTTCGAATAATGATGAAATTCAAAAACTAGAATTTCCGGGAGAATAGAATGCGCACACTGACAAAACAAGCAGAGCAAAAATTAATTGCCGCGATTGAGACAGCCGCCGGTTTTGTAAATGACGGCATGGCTCCAAACGACGCTATCGTAAAAAGCGCTGCGGCAGCTAACATTCCTGCCGGCCACATTAATTTAATGGTTCATGCGTACAACACGGGGCGCACAACCAAACAGCGCGAAACAGGCGAGAACACACTAGAAAAGGCGGCTGATTTTAATCTTGCTGACGCTGATTCTGTGCTCGCAGCGTTGTACCCAGAAAATGTAAAAACTTCAGCTGAGATTAAAACAAAAGAAATCGTATCGCCTGAATACGGCATGTCGCCAGCTGGTTTAATTTCACGTCGTAAAAAAGAGTTGCGCAAAGCAGCCGCCGCCCAAGTAACGTTACCAGAAAAAACATTTGTGCCGCCGCCCCGAGATGAACACGCCGCGGTCATGCGCCAGCAAAGCGAAAAGCGGGCGCAACAACTAGCAGAAGAAGAACTGCGCCGTCAATCATATGAAGCGCACACAAAAGCTGCTGCTGCGCTAGACGATTTAAACGTATATTTCCGCACGCCAGGAAACATGCCTTTCGGCGACGCAATGCGCGAGGTCGAGTTGCGCTATGGCGAGCAGGGTGTAAGCGTGTTAAAGAAAATAGCGGCTGTTTATCCGCACTTCGAAAAACAAAAAGAAACGAAAGAAGCGCGATACGGGGACGACCCTGTTTACAAAATTGTTGAAAACGTCATTGGCTCTGTGCAACGGTATAACGCAGCGAAAGAAGCGGCGCCGTTAAAAAAAGAAGCCGCGGTAAGTAAGAAAACCGCGCCAGAATTTCTTACTGGTTCCGTGCTTAGCGCGCTAGAGGAGCCTGAGCTGACGTTAAAAGAAGCAAAAAAAACACCCCTTCCTTGGCCTGTACCGCAGCCCAATCCGTCGCAGGCGCCAAAAAACCCGCCGCCCAAGCCAGCCGGAAAACCGCTTAGCGGCGCCGTCAAAGACTACGCGACGGCGTTAGCGATAGGCGCCGGGCCCGTGCGCGCAATTGGAAATATACTTGGCGGTTCAGACGAATCCGCGCAGGCAGGCCGTAAAAATCAGTTTGAAACATTAGATGACCCAGAGCACGAGCTGGCCTTACAAAACATTCGCTCAAAGGCCATCTTACACGACCTTACTTTAAACGACCCTGTAATTTCTGGTTTTGACCCCGCTGATGTTGCGATGGCGTTTAATGAAGTCGCTGAGTTGGCTCCGACGCTGACCAACACGCGTAGTCTTTTACAGACAGCTTTGCGGAAAAGATTAGAGGCCGGTCAATTAGCTGACTTCGACATTAAACAATTAATGGATATGGCTAAGTTGCGCGCAGAACAGCAAAAAGCCGTAACCGAAGCCCAGCGCATGCGAATGGAGTTGATGCAATGAGCATGATCAAAGTTGTACAGCCGCACGCGCAAGACTTCAGCGAACCCGTTGCCGCGCTGATAAAAATGTCTAATCGCGGTATTGTCGGCGCAGACAAACAAGAATTTGTAAAACGCGCCGGCGCAGAGTTTGTCGATAAAGTGGCGTCAATTAAATTCGCGAAAGACGAAATCCCCGTTCACTTGATTGCGATTGGCGCGACAGAGGATTACGGCCCAAATAGAAACGGCGACGGATTTACGCGCGAGACCTGTAAGAACTACCACCAAACATTTGAAAAGTTTGCCCGGTTTTACAGAGATCACGCCAATAAAAATCCGGCTAAAAGTTTCGGCGTCGTAAAGGCCTCGTATTACAACGAGCCGATGAAGCGGATTGAATTAATCTGCGGTTTAAATGGCAGCCAAGAAGTCGCAGAGAAAAACGGCGGTCTTTTAGCCGATCGCGAACTTGAGAAACTTGCTGCGGGAAAAGACATTCCTGTTTCAATGGCGTGTAAAATTCCTTTTGATAAATGTTCTTCTTGTGGCAATTCAGCGCGCACACGGGCTGAATATTGTGACTCTGTTGAAAACGGCGGGCATTGTAAAGCTGGTGGACTGCGGCACAATATTGGCCGTGTTCTTGAAGACGGTCACGTACTGCACGCTGATAATCCAAACCCATCATTTTTCGACATATCTCACGTTTTCCGGCCAGCCGACAGAATCGCATACGTATCCGGACAACTACAAAAAGCGGCTTCGGCTGGTGTAGTTGTTTCCGGTGCAGAGCTGGCTGAACAACTTGGCGTGACCATGCCGTATGATTTAAACGCTGTAAACGCGTCAAAAAAAGCCGCGCAACAATTTGCTGCTTTACAAGAACTGGCGCAGGCTGAATCTGACTTAGGGTCGGACTTTAATGGCTGGCCGCAAGTAGCCCTGTCCTCGAATGACGCCGTACAAGATAAATTTGACGTAAACGGCAGTTCATTTGCTAAAATATCGGAAGCGTTAAGAGGGCTTGCAGACGCGGGTGTAATTTTGCCTGTCCGTGAGTTCTTGGCGCTAACAGTTAAAACAGCAAACGACGATTTAGTTGCGGCTGTTTGCGCGGCCTTGCCAAACGTGTTTACAAAGCTGGCCGCGGACGAAAACGTAACTAATTTACTAGAAACAAACAACTTTTTCCCCGCGGATACAGCCTCGCAACAAATTAGACTTTGGGCTGAGAAAGTGTCTTGCACGCGGAGTACACTAAAGCCGAACATTGAGAAAAGAGCTTATTTAGCGGCTCTTCGCTCTGTGAACCCGACAGCTTTTTCAATGGAAAAGCGCGCGTCGTCGAAAGCAGAAACCACTCTTGCCAAACATTACGCTTTGTATAAGATTGCCGCTTTCGCCGTCGCCCGAGAAAAATATTCAAAAAGCTTGTTGACAGCGAACCACTGCGTACTGCAAAATTATATTACCTGAAACACGCTAATCGCTTGCGCTGATTAGATTTACAAGGAGAAAACACATGGCACGGATGCAACGTTCCCTTTTCGATCAACTTAATGCTTTAGCGGAAGAAATTTCGCAAAGCCCCGTAAAGACTGCTGCTGAAAAGGCGGCTGGTCCTGTACCTTCTGATCCGGGCGGTTATCAAGGCGCGTCGTCGCATCCGTCAGTCAGCGTTGGAAATGACGTACAAGCTGCCGGCACTGGTGCCCGCGCGTCAGAGTACGAATCCGACATTAAAGACCAGCAGGGCGCGCTCGCTGTAGACAACGCCCCAGAAATGTCGCAAGAAGGCCGGCAGGATGAGGTCCAGTTAAATCTTAATACAAATGCCGCTGCGACGGGTGAAGATCCTGCCGCTGAAAAAGACTTTAAGGGCGACAAAGACGATCCTGGCACCGCGCACCCCGCCAAAACAAATGACGGCGAAAAGTACAGCAGTGTTTCTTTTAAAGAAGCCCACGCACAGTGCTCCGAGCTGGGCAACGACATTCTTGCCGACATTGTTAACTTTGGCACAAGCAAGCTTGAAGTTCCTGCCGCCAAAGAAGCCGAGCTTCACGGCGACCAAAACAAGCTCGACAAAGACAACGACGGAAAAATCGAAGGTTCTGATTTAGCCGCGCTTCGTAAAGATGACGACGCTGATGACGACGCTGACGACGATGACGACGATGACGACGAAAAAGAAGCTGCTTATTCCGCTGGTTATGAGTTAGCCGAAAAGATTGGTTTACAGAAGCAAGCAGCCGAAGCTGCCGTACAGCAGGTTTGCGCTAACACACTTGTTGAAGCCGATCAGATGGCTGACCTTCTTATCGGATTTATGAAGAGCAGTGAAGACATGCTCGACGACGACGCGCAAAGCGGAGAAGATCATTCGGCTCCGTCTGACATTGATTCCGGCGCAAGCGACGCCCCTGATATGGCAGGTTCCGCCGAAGGCGATGCAACTTCTGTTGAAGACATGATGGCTGGCCCGGAAGCTGCCGGAGAGCCTTCTGACGAAGAAGCTATGCAAGAGTTAGCAATGGCTTTAGAGGAGCTTGGAATTCCTCCAGAAGCGCTTTTAGCTGAAGTTGCTGGCGGCGAAGCCGGTGCAGGTCCAGAAGCTGGCCCAGCACCAGAAGAAATGATGGCGGAGCCAAAGTTAGCTGCTGCTAATGATTTGTCAACGATTGGTCGCGCTGTTGTAAACTTCAAGCGTGCTGGAAAATTTCAAGTCAAAGAGGCTCGCACAAAGCGGTCGCGTGAGTTGCGTGACATGTGGAAGCAGCACCTTTTAGAACTCACGTCCCGCTAATTTATGGAGGTTTTGATGTCAGAGACACCAAAAACAGAACTTACACAAAAAGTCATTGATTACATCGGCTACTCCGATGCGGCCCTTACTAAAGCCGCGTCAGTGCTTGCTGAAAAAGAAGCCCAGGCTGAAAAGCTTGCCGCTTTAATCCCGGCAGCGGTTGCCGCTTGCGTAGAACACGAACGTGTCGAACCGCACCAAAAAGAAGCACTTGAAAAAGCGCTTCACGACCCGGTACGCACGATGGAATTAGTTGTGAAGCTTGCCGGCCATAAAAACGCCGCTGAGATGTCACGACTTGGAACACCAGTAGGCCAGGAAAAAGCTGCGTCCTACGATCCGTCGAACAGTTTGACGAGCGGGTATGTAGGTGCCCGCGATTACCGCCTTAAAGCTTCTGACGTGAAGTTGTTCACCGGCTTGGGGCTCAATCCACCTACTACCTGACTTTAAACTTTGTAGACATGGAGGTCTAAAAAATGGCTGTAAGTACAACTCTTCAATTAATGACAGAGCACGGTTTAGATGTCAAAAAGGGCTGGTTTGACATGGCCTCGCTTGACTTCAGTGCTTCTCTCGACAGCAGCGTCACCGACGATGTGCCGCGCGGTCGTGTGGTATATGTGAACAGCGCTGGAAACTTTGTTCCTGGCATTAGTAATACGGGTGTAGCTATTTTCTTGTTAAACGGAAGTAGCGACGCTGACGTAAGCAACCCAGGCACAACGGCTGCTGGCAACTTTATGCATCAGGCTGTTGCTCCGACCGGAAAGCTTTCTGGTTTAGTTGCGACTGGTGGATATGAAATTGCTTCGACCGAATTTATTACTTCTGACACCGTCGGCGGGGTAACGACTACCAGAGCATATGCTCCTGGCGAGCTGCTTACCGCAGACACAACGGGTTTGTTAACAAATAAAAAGGTAGCTGACATTAACACAGCAGTAGCGCAGTATACTGACCCTGTTGTTGGTGTTGTATCTTCTGGCGCCGGTGCTAATCATAACGGCATTCAGTCGCTTTCGTTCTGGTCCGTTTATCTCCCCGGCGCAGCCTGAGCTCAGCCAAAATTTTAACTAAACAGACATGGAGGTCTTTAAAATGCCCACACAGCAAGAAGTACAGCTGCTTAACGAAACGCTCTTTGAGCAGCTTGACAGCCCTGGCATGCAGAAGCAAGCCATTGACGCGGTAAACGATTTCACGCGGACTAAGATGCGTGAAGACGGTTTCTATCGCAGGATTATGCCACCACTGACGATCACCAACGACGAGTTAGATCGTCAGGTAGACACCGACAAGCCTGTAAAGGTTGTCGACAAAGAGCCCGATTCGCCGGCTGCTGTTTCGCTGCCGTTCGCTACGCTCCCGATTAACTTCTACATCCGTGGCCCACGTTACCGCGTCATGTTTGACCGGATTGTGTCGCCCCGCGCTACGAAGGACGTCGACGAGCTTCGGACTTATGTTATTGACATTCGTCAGGTTCTTTCTGACAACATGATCAAGGACATGCTGGCTGAAGAAGATTCGAAGTTTATTAACGCTATGGACGCTGCTGTTGGCGCCCAAGACCAGGACAACAATCTTTCTGGCGTACCGCAGAACGTGACTATCTCGGGTGGCATCACCCGCGACACGCTGGTTGACGCGCTGAAGGTCATGCCTTCAACTCCGAGTCACTTCGAGGTTGAGACATGCTTGGTTAACAATATCACGATTAAAGAACTGATGAAGTTCGGTCGGGATGAAATGGGTGGCGACTTCTCGCAGGACATCATCAAGAACGGTTGGGCTGAAACCAACTTCTTGAACTGCCGCTGGATTGTGACTATCAAGCGCAACCTGGTGCCGAATGATGTCATGTACATGTTCGCTTCGCCGAAGTTTATCGGAAAGAACTACGAGCTTGAGCCCACCACGATGTACATTCGTCGTGAAGCTTACATGCTTGAGTACTTTGCTTACAACACCCAAGGCGGCTCGTTTGGTCATACCAACGGTCTTGCCAAGGTCACCTTTGTCTGAGCTGTATAAAAGGAGCTTTTAATATGTCTGAGAACGTGAAGGAAGCCGCACAGCAAGCTTATAACACTGTTGTTGAACAGCTTGCGGCACCTTATTTCTTCGAGAAGCTGTCAGCCGCTGGGATTGTTCCTAGCAGCGAAGCAGAAGCTGGAGAAATGTGGGTTGCGGCGCAAAAACTGCACGCGCTCTATACAGCTGAGCAACAGAAAACTGCTGCTGCTCGTCAGTCTGGTTTTGCCGCTGTAAACCAGCGGCTTGACCAGCTCTTAGATGAGAGCGGACTTGGGGGCGGCGTCGAGAAGCAAGCTACGTTTAACGACGTAGCGGCTCTCGCCGCTGAGCAGCCTGAGATTGCAAACGCTGTATTGACCTTGCAAGCAGCCGCTTATGCTGCTGCCCAATCTGAAGAATAGAGGGAGTAAATAAATGGCTATTACTGCTGCAGATCATGTGTATACCACAGTTCGGAACACATCGGGCCGCGCGCAGTTTTTTGGCTTTCTTGGTGCTCACGGCGTAAAGCTCGCCGCGAATGCTGAGTACAGCGTACCCGGAGATCTTGCCGGTAAGCTAGCCAACAAAACGAGCAAACGGCAATTTGATGCGTTTGTGCGTGCTGTTGAAGATGATTTATTAATGATTCTGAAAACACCCACGCCAATGGCAACTGATGCCGCGACTGACCCGGGCGCTGTTTTTGGCGGCGTATCGGTTCCAAGCGCAGCTGTTGCTCCGGAACTAGACGACTACGACACGGTCAATGAACCGACGCCGTAGTCAGACAACGACATACACATGTTGTTTATAAAGAAAGTCGATCGCTACGGCGGTCGGCTTTTTTTATTTATACTAGTGATAGTTTAATACAGAGGAGGAATTTATGGCCGTAATAGCAACACCCACGTCTCACCCGCTCGTACAATGCTGTGATAACAGCAACACAGAACAAGTTTTAACGCCTGTTGCTTGCGCGGGGCAAAATGTAATCAGCGCCCCGATTTCGTCAACGAACGGGCAGCCGTCGCTCACAAAAATGCGCGCGGTATCTATTACGCAAGGACAGTGCGCCACAATTGAGTGGCAAATGCACAGTCAAGAAGGCTTCCCTGTTGACCTAAGTTCATGTACAGACGCGGCTTTATTTAAAGTAGTTTTGCGGCTAAAAGAGCAGTTATCTCTTGGGAGCGCAAATCCGGTACAAGAAGTGGTAGCTACTATTGCAGACGCGGCAACAGGAAAAGTCACAGCAGAATTGACCAGCGCGTTGGTCGGTCTACCTGGCGTTTATTATGCGGAAATGGCGCTTGTAAACATACCTGCAGAAGAAGCCGCGACCCCCTGTGTTGTTTTTTCAAATACGTTTTATCTGATTATTAATCGCAGCACGTTTGGCAGCGCGAATGGGCCGCCAAGTATCGCAGAAGTTCGTCTACATTTACGAGACTCAGCGCCCGGCGAAAGTTACTTGTTAGATTCTTTAATGTTTGACGACGCAGAAATCGGGCTCGCTATTGGGCGCCCTATTCAGTACTGGAATGAGATACCACCGCCAATTAGAACATTTAGTACTCAAAGTTTCCCGTTTCGCTATCACTGGCTGGAGGGTATTTCGGCGAATCTGTTCTTAATGGTTGCGGAACAATATCGCCGAAATCAGTTGTCGTACTCTGCTGGCGGTATTGCAGTAGACGACCAAAACAAAGAGCCGGCTTACGAGCGGGCAGGTCAGACGCGGTGGCAGGCGTATAAGGAGTGGGTGAGGGCTACCAAAGCCAGCATTAACTTAGAGAGCTGTTACGGCGAAGTTACGTCTAATTACAAATACAGCGCGTACACAGACGCTATCAGGATTCGATACTAAATTATTGGCATATCTCCGGCATATTTAATGCGCCTCGTTTTGGTTTCGGGGGCTTTGAAGAAGGGAGATAGTATGACCGACGACGAAGATTTGAAGGCACAGTATTCGGGCGACGATGACTGTTTCTCGCCGGCTGAATCGATGCCAACGAAAATGATATTAAAATCATTTCTCGCAAAAGCTAAGGAATGCCCGCTAGACGAACATCCGTATACGACGATGCTTAAGCGCAGAAAAGGGATGGGAGTCGAGGGCTGGGACGAGCGGCATAAGGCCGCCGCGGTAAGCGCGATTGCAGAATGGTCAGCCGAAAATGTGGGAAAAAGTGTGGCCTGCATAATCAAAGAGATTATGACCGTATGCGCGCTTGCCGATGACTCTTATGACGAGTCACTGAAGGACGCCGGCAAAGAGCTTTCGGAGTCATTAAACTTTATCATCGGCGTGACGAAGTGCTTCTTTGAAAGCATTGATTTTGAACATCTGGGTCTGAAGCTCTTTGAACAGGGCGAAACTATGACCCGAGAACGGGAGGAAGAAGAAGCTGCTGCTTTGCGGGCTAAGGCCAAAGTTCAGCGTGTAAGTTAATTTAAACCCCGGGCAGCTACAGTACTGACTGCCCGGGGTTTTTTTTAGCTATCAGCGCGAGCTAAATAAACGTATAAATCAGGGCATATATAATGAACCTCCCTAGGTTTTAGCTAACTAGTCAGTTAGCCCT